>Ga0116171_10002262_pt1 | contig 18418 bp, 19 predicted proteins | sample AD_JPNHW2_MetaG_FD_89798 | JGI IMG/M metagenome (GOLD analysis project Ga0116171, IMG submission 89798) | Active sludge microbial communities of municipal wastewater-treating anaerobic digesters from Japan - AD_JPNHW2_MetaG | ecosystem: Engineered > Bioreactor > Anaerobic > Digestate | place... | reverse complement strand
GGCGGTTTATGGAAAATTGAGGAAAGCTTCCGAGTTTGAAGACCGATCTTGAAGCGCGACCGATTTTAGTGAAGAAACCGACCAGTGTCCAAGGTCACTTCGTCATCTGTTATTTGGCATTGGTCATTCAGCGATATCTGGAATCCATACTGAGCGAAAGAGGACTATCTATCTTCACTGAAAAGATCCAAGATGCCCTTCGTTCAGCCAATATAACTACGCTTCCCGGATTCGGGAAAAACAAAAAAGCTGTTTATATCAAGAATTAATCCAATGAGGATTTCTCATCCATTCTCAAAGCCTTGTCCGTTTCAGAAATTCCAACTTTTGGAACGATCGGAGACATTATGCGCTGGTAGATATACTTTTTCTGGATGAAATGAACGCTCTTTTTACCCGTATTTTTGGCGTATTTAGAGCTTTTTTGTTTTTCTCCAACTGTAAAACTCGGGAAAATGAAAAAATCGGCGATATTTTCCAATATCACCGACTTTTTTCTATGACTTATTAATTTTTTTCGACTTCGACAGTCCAACCCATGGTATCGGGAATCTTACCTGTCTGAATTCCTGTCAGTTCATCATACAGCCTCTGAGCGATCGGTCCGGTCTTTACGGGTATTTTCTTTCCCTTCCAGCATATTTCTCCGACCGGAGAAATAACTGCCGCGGTTCCGGATGCGAAAACTTCGTTCAACGTCCCGTCTTCCGCAGCCTGATAAACAGCTTCGATCGTCAAAGGACGTTCCGAACAAGGAATACCCCATTTCCGAAGCAGCGCCAAGCAGGAATCCCGCGTGATTCCGGGCAAAATCGTTCCGTCATCTAGCGGAGCAGTGATGACTTCATTATTGATAACGAAGAAAGCATTTGAGGTACCGATTTCTTGAACGTATTTTTTCTCGGCACTGTCCAGCCAAAGCACCTGATCATACCCTTTTTCCGCCGCTTCTTCTTGCGCTTTAAGGCTGATCACATAATTCGCTCCGATTTTTGCCGCACCGGTTCCGCCGACTGCCGTTCGGGCATATTTGTCTTCCACATAGATTTTTGTTGCCGGAAGTTGATTCGAACCACCGCCGACGCCATAATAGGATCCGACCGGTGAAAGAATAATGATAAACAGGAAATGTTTCGCCGGATGGACGCCAAGATAAGGTTCATCCGCGATGATAAACGGTCGAATATAAAGAGAAGTCCCCGGTCGGTCGGGAATCCAATCCCGATCGAAATCCACGATCGCTTTAATAGCATCCAACATCAAATCGGGATCAATTCGTGGTACACAAATACGATCATTGGTATTATTGGTACGTTTGATATTCATATCCGGTCGAAAAAGCTGAACTTTTCCGGTGTCGGTACGATAGGCTTTCATGCCTTCGAACATTTCAATCGCATACTGAAACACAGCCGCAGCCGGTTCAAGCGAAATTGGACCGTACGGAACAATTCTTCCGTCGTGCCACCCTTTATCTTTCGAATAATCCATGATAAACATGTGATCGGTAAAAGTTTCTCCAAAAACCAATTTATCCGGATTCGGTTTTTGTTTTGGGTTCGTTGACCGCGTAATACTGAAGCTGTGTTTCATTTGATTTTCACTCCTAATATATTAATTTGGATTCCAGGAGTTCAGCGCTAAAATATTCCCTTCTAAGAATTTGGCTTTCTTCCCGGTTAATTCCTTTTCCATCGCTTCGATAACACTTTCGATTTTTACCACCTTTGTCGTCCGAACGACCGCACCCAGCATAACCATATTTGCTGATTTCGGCACTCCCAGAGTTTCCGCCAGTCCGTTTGCATCGACAGAAACGACCTGAATATCGTTCCTGGTCGGTTTTTCTTTAATAATCGAGGAATTGACGAATAAAAATTTTCCGGGTTCAACCATATTTTCAAATTTGGTCATGGATGGAAGGTTCATCGCAATCAATGCATCTGCCGTTTGAATCAGCGGACTGCTGATCGGTTTATCCGAAATAATTACCGTACAATTCGCAGTTCCTCCGCGCATTTCAGCTCCATAAGATGGTAAAAAGGTAACTTCTTTCCCTTCATGCATTGCTGCATAGGAAAGCATCTTACCCATCAGCAGAATTCCCTGTCCACCCGAACCCGCAAAGAATAATTTTTCCTTTGCCATAATTACATTCCCTCCGGTGATCTAAAAACTCCCAACGGATAATATGGGATCATATTATCCCCAATCCATTTAAGGGCATCAATCGGGCTAAGTCCCCAGTTCGTCGGACAGGCGGAAATAAATTCTACTAAGGAGAATCCTAATCCTTTTTCCTGAACTTCGAGCGCTTTCATGACAGCCTTTTTTGCTTTTCTTACGTTCCCGGGAGTATTTAAAGCCACTCTTTCAATATAAACCGCTCCTTCGATGGTTGCGAGCATTTCGGACATTCGAATCGGCATTCCGTTGACCTCTTTTTTCCGTCCGTCGATACAGGTTGTGGCTTTTTGGCCGATTAAGGTTGTGGGAGCCATTTGTCCGCCGGTCATGCCAAAGATCGCGTTATTGATGAAGAAAGTTGTGATTTTTTCTCCGCGGATCGCCGCATGGACAATTTCGGTGACTCCGATGGAAGCCATGTCCCCGTCACCCTGATAACTGAATACAAGGTGATTCGGATGGACTCGTTTGATGCCGGTTGCCACCGCCGAAGCACGGCCGTGTGCCGATTCACACATTTCGATATTCATGAATTCATGTGCGACAACACTGCAACCGATCGGTGATACCCCGATCGTATCACCGAGGCGTCCCTTTTCGGTGATACATTCCATAATTAATTTGTGAGCAATACCATGCCCACAGCCGGGACAATAACTGGTATCTACCGGCAACATTCCAATAGTCGGTTCGTATACTGGTTTCATTTGATTTCTCCCAGAATCTTTTTTGCTCTTTCCACAATTTCATCTGTCGTAGGCACAATCCCGCCCACTCGATTGATTAATCTGACCGGAATTCTTCCGTTCAAACTGAGTTGAACATCAAAAATCATTTGCCCCATATTCAATTCCGTCGAGATAACTACTTTTGTTTTGTCGGGAGATAATTCATCAAAAGGAGCTTTTGGAAACGGCCAGAGAGTAATCGGCCGAATCATGCCGGCTTTAATCCCCTCGGCATTGAGAACTTCGATAACCTCGGAAACGATCCTTGCCATCGTTCCAAAGGCGACAAAGACGATTTCGGCATCTTTTGTATTGACGGTCTCATATCGAACCAAGTCTTTTTCCGCTTTTCGATACTTCTCAAACAAATGATTCACGTGTACTTCAAGATCTTCCGGCAGAGCCCGGTAAGATTTAATCACATTTCGATGACTTTTTCCTTTGCTTCCGGTCAATGCCCATGGTTTGTAATTCGGGATATCCGCCTCATCTTTGTAAAGCTGTTTAGGCTCCGGAAAAGTGACCGGCTCCATCATTTGTCCCATCATACCATCAGCTAAGATGATGACTGGATTTCGCAGTTTATCTGCCGTCTCAAAAGATTCATAAATAATATTGACTGCTTCTTGCATGGTTGACGGCGCAAAGACAGGTATTTTATAATCTCCGTTTCCTCCTCCGCGGGTAACCTGGTTATAGTCAGCCTGAGCGGGTTGAATTCCGCCGATTCCGGGACCGCTGCGGGAGACATTTAAAAGAACCACCGGGACTTCAGCTGAACAAAGAAAACTGAGTCCTTCCTGCATTAATGCAATGCCCGGGGATGCCGATGAAACAAATACATTTCCGCCTGCACAACCGATCCCGTAAGCGATATTGATAGAGCCCAATTCGCTTTCCGCTTGAATAAATGTTCCTCCGCGTTTCGGCATTTCATGAGACATAAATTCAGGTATTTCACTTTGTGGGGTAATCGGGTAGCCGACATAAAACCGGCAGCCGCCTCGAATCGCAGCTTCACAAAAAGCTTCGTTTCCCTTCATCAATACTTTTTCTGTCATTTTTCATCTCCTGACAATTCATAGACACTAATTACATTGTCCGGGCACATCAAAGCGCAGCTCAGGCAACCGATGCATTCATCCATCTGCCCTGGCTTTACGTTAGCGGGATGATAACCCTTTGCATTCATATCCACCTTGTCAATTTCGAGAATCTTTTTGGGGCAGAAAGAGACGCATAATTCGCATCCTTTACATTTGTCCCTGTTGAACTTCACAAGATACTTGCCCATATCATTTCACTCTCCTTATTAAAGTTTTTTATCCAACCATGTATCTCGCATAATAAAATGAATCGGTAGGATTTGGTGGTTGATTTTTTCCATCAGTTTAGACGATAACAGCTGCTCATATAAATAATTCGGGCAGCCCGTAAATAAAAGAGGAACTTTCAGTATATTTGAAAGTTCCTCGCAAAATTCCAGACCTTTTTGTATGTCTTCAATGGTGGTTTCACGAAGCAGATGTGTATTATTAATCAATCCGGTAAATTTTAAGCCTGTTCGTTCTTCGATATCGTGAAAATGATTTACAGCTCCTTCGATTGTGGATGTTTCGGGACGGTTCTTATTGATCACATCCAAAAATTCATAAGTTCCTTCAACAAAATATTTTTCGAACTGAATGGCAACTAATGCCCCAGCTGAATTTCCTCCCAAATCGATAATGGTATAAACAGTCGGATCTTCCAACGGCGTTCGCACTTCGGCGCTCAGTGCGGGTATTTCCATAGTAATTTCGGTTTTATAGAAATTACCGTAAACTTTAATCCCTTTGCTTTCAAGGAACTGCGTTTTTTCTCTCGTCCGAAAATATGGATTTACAATATCCAAATCAACTAAAGCTGTTTTGATCCCTTGTTCCGCCAAATCGATCGCTAAATTGATACAAAATTCTGTTTTTCCGCTCCCATAATGTCCCGCAACCAGAAGAATTCGTTTGTCTCCGATATGGATCATCTATTGATCATCTCCCCAATGTTTTCTTTTTTCTCCAAAAAATGATTTACCGCTGCAAAAGATCTGATTTCTAAAGCAAAATGAATAGGGTGATACGGTGCCTGTAAATACGAATCTGTATTCTCCGGAATAGAAAAGTTATTAAATGTGTTTTTATCAAGGAATCTTCTGCGATTCTTAATTTTCGTAATTAAACTCGAAATGAAAATGCCGGAAGAGAGTTCTTTTCCCGTGAATGATGAAAACCAACCATAACGATTATGAAAAAGAAAGACAAGATTCGTTTTGATAAAAAGAAATCTGGATTTTAGAGATAATATGGATTCTTCAGCGGATTTGACTGTATTTTTTTTTCGCTCAAAACTCAGCCTATTCCTACTTTTGACGGTGACTACAGTTGAATCAACTGTGACTACCTGTCGTTTATATTGCTCAAAGTCTGTCACTGACCCCCCGTTAACCTTCTATAATTCATTATAAATATAATTACGAATAAAGGGTAATGTTTTTCGGCGGATCTCAATTAAATGAGGATAATAATCCTAAAAATTGATGATAGAAATCAGAAATGAGAATTTTTGCACAATAAAGGTAGGAAAAAAAATAGGCGTTTCTCCTATTTAGTAAATTGTTTGATTTCATTCATTAAAATTGTGGGATGAAAAGAATGTTTTTAGCAATATCTGATCAATTTGAACTTCAATTCGGTTTGATTAAATGGACCATATCGGCGGAAAGATTCTTGAGGAATTTGGGAAGAAAAGCTAATCATGAATAAAATTGTCTCAAAATTCGGAAAATGGGTTGGGGCAAATATACCGGAAAACCCGGAAAAAGCCCGACAGCTTTTGAAAATCGGCTTTAGCGTAAGTTTGTATCAATCAAAAATATTTCCTGATCGATCCTTGCTTCCTCACCAACAATTTGCGTATGTTATGAATACCGATGCGATATTAAAACCTTTTAGGAATCCGGATCGGGCAGCGATTGTTAACCTCTTTTTTCCGTGTGAACTGTTATGGGCAATGGACATCGATCCTTTTTTTACGGAAGGAATGGCAGCCTATTTAAACGGAGCCGCTTGCGAACATTCCTTCATTCGTTATGCGGAAGATTCGGGGATTCCGCAGACATATTGTTCTTATCATAAGGCATTACTGGGAGCAGTCTTATCGAATGTAATCCCCGTACCTCGATTTGCAGCATATACGACACTTGCTTGCGACGCCAATTTGAACACTTTTCGTTCCATCGCCGATTATTTTCATATTCCCTGTTTTGCGGTGGATGTTCCCGGGCTTGAATCAGCCGATACCGTTGCTTATGTCTCTGATCAGCTTCGGGATCTGGCTTATGCCGTCGGGCATATAATGGGGAAAAGGCTCGACGAAGATCGTTTAAAAGAAATAATTCGGAGGGAGAATCATTGCGTCAGGATGGCTTGCGAACAGCTGGATTTATTGGCAGATCGTTTTATGCCTACCGATTTGACCTCGGAAATGAATAAAATCTTCCCTACTCATGTAAATATCGGGACAGAAAATGCAGAAAAGTATTTTCGGCTCCTACTTGAAGATACCCGGAAGGCAAAGTTTTCTGAAGGTGAAAAACGAATTCTATGGGTTCATACCATCCCTTATTGGCAGGAATCGATTCGAAATCTTTTTAATCAAAACAGAAAATATCAGATTTTGCTTTCCGATATGAATTATGATTTTTTAGAGGAATCGGATGAAAATGCTCCGTATGATGCATTGGCGAGAAAGTTAATTCGAAATCCCATGAACGGTCGCGGACAGAGACGGACCGAACATATTTTGAACTTAGCGAAAAAGCTGAAAGCGCACGGAGTGGTTTATTTCTGTCACTGGGGATGCAAACAGACTTTGGGAAATGCACGAATAACAAGCGAACGCTTACAAAAAGCCGGCTATCCGGTGTTGATTTTAGATGGGGACGGTTGCGATCATAATAACATCAATGATGGTCAGATGATTACTAAGCTGCAGGCTTTTCTTGAAATGTTGGAAACGAACCGATGATCCGCTATATCTGTAAATATACACCGTTGGAACTGTTTGAATCCTTTGGGTTGGAGCCGGAGATCTTTAATGCGATGCTTCCGGATTCGGATGCCGCGGATGATTTAACCCATCGGAATATGTGCGGTTTTTCGCGGGTATTGCTGGCTGATAGGATTGTTAATAATTCCGACATGCTTGTCCTCACGGATTGCTGTGATTCGATTCGGCGAGCAGCGGATGTATTAGAATCCGCCGGGCAGAAAATCATGAGAATTGCTTTACCTCATCGGCAAGACGAAAAGGGACAAAAACTTTATAAAGAGGAATTGTTACGGATTGTTCGACAACTGGAGGAATTGACTGAAACGCAATTCGATCCGGAAACGTTTCTATCGGCATTTTCACGTGATGAGCAGTCTTCGGGCCCTTATATCGCCGTTTTGGGCGCCAGAATCGGAAATGAAATATTTAATAAAATTCAGTCCGTTTCTCCTTATCCGGTTCGAAATCAAACGTGTATCGGTAATCGTCGGCTCGGGACTCCGATCGGAAACAATCTTGATCGGTTGATGGAATGGTATGCTTATGAACTTCTGTCTCAACCGTCTTGCATGCGTATGACGGATATTTCATCTCGTCGATCTTTGACGGAAGATCTCGATTTACGCGGAGTGATATACAATACTGTGGCTTTTTGTGATTTTTATGGATTTGAATATGCGCTTCTGCGTGGAAATCTTCATGTTCCACTTTTGAAAATCGAAACGGATTATACGATACAGGGAATCGGTCAGCTGCAAACGCGTCTGCAAGCTTTTTTTGAAAATGTGAAACCTACGAGGAAAATGAACCATACCGGTAAAAATCAAAGAACGAGCGGTTACTATGCCGGGATCGACAGCGGATCAACGACTACGAATGCTGTCATCATGGATAACAAGAAGCAAATTCTTGCATCTTCTACTATCCCAACCGGTGTACAAATTATGGAGAGTGCCAATCGAGCATTAGAGGAAGCTTTGTTGAAGGCTGATATAAATCGCAAACAAATTTCGCGAACCGTAACGACCGGTTATGGGAGAGCGGGAATTTCTTTTCGGGAAAAAGAGGTAACGGAAATTACCTGTCATGCCAAAGGAGCTTTTTTCCTGAATCCTGCTGTACGGACTGTCATTGATATCGGTGGACAGGATAGTAAAGTTATTCGTTTGGATGAAAACGGCACTGTTTATGATTTTGTGATGAATGATAAATGCGCCGCAGGTACGGGTCGTTTTTTGGAACTGATGTCTCAATCTTTGGGATTGACAATGGAAGAGATGGGGACACGCGGGATCGACACAAAAGAAGATATCGTGATTTCCAGTATGTGTTCTGTTTTTGCACAATCAGAAGTTGTTTCTCTGATTGCTTCGGGGAAACGGGTTGAAGATATTATTCACGGATTAAATCGGTCAATTGCCGCCAAAGTGTTATCATTGGCGGGGCGAAAAGTGCTGGAACGGGAATGGATGATGACGGGAGGAGTAGCGCGAAATATCGGCGTCGTGAATGCGGTCGAAGAAAAGCTGGGCGGAAAAGTGATCGTTCCCAACGAGCCGGAAATCTGCGGTGCAATCGGTGCCGCCTTAATTGCAATCGACATCGATGAATAAGATCATCGATCTGAAAAAAGACATCATCTTTCATCTCGAAGATAGGAAATCGAAATATGGAAACAATCATCAGACACGGATATCCCGATGAATGCCGAGAAGTAGAAAATGTACTCCGAGAGGCATTTTGGGATCTTTATCGTCCCGGATGTAACGAACATTACATTTATCATCAACTTCGTCAATCTTCCGCTTATATACCCGAACTGGATTGGATCGCGGAAACGGATCAGCGGATTGTCGGCGGCATTCTATCCAGTAAGGCGCAAGTCGTCGATTATAACGGTTTAAATCATCCGATAATTTGTCTGGGTCCGATCGGAGTCTTACCGGCATATCAAGGCTTGGGGATCGGGAAAAAGTTGATCTCTAAATCATTGGAAGAGGCTGAAAGAATAGGATTTCAAGCGGTTGTTGTGTTGGGTGATCCGGCTTATTACTCGCAATTTGGTTTTGAAAAAGCAAGCAATTATCATATTCGCGCCTCCGAAGCGGAGAACTCCGATAATTTATTGGTGAAAGAATTAAGACCGAAAGGATTGGAGGGCGTCACCGGGAAAGTATTATTTGATCCGGCTTTTCAGACAGACGAGAAAGCAGTTGACGAATTTGATCGCGATTTTTCTGCGAAACGAAAAAAAGAGGCGAGACCGGAAGTTAAAGAATTGAACCGGGATGAGGATCAAAAATGGAAACGATACAATGTGATTATTGGTATTTTCCTGGGAATCGTTTTAGGATTTATCTTATTTGGAATTCCACAAAAATACTTGGATGACGGTTTGCGATTAACTATTATGCTGGTCATCATTCTGTTCTTTCCGCAAATATTTGAGAAGAAATTTCAAGTTAAATTTCGTCTCGGACGGCTTTGGATGGCGGGAACGCTGATATTTTGTACAATTCTATTTATCTTTCTGAAGTTAATATGACAAAGAAGGAGGTCGTCTGCTGATAGACCTCCTTCTTTATAAACAAAAATTTAATGATTATTTTGTTACGTTTTTATAAAAGTTTTCCGGATGAGTATAAGCTTCTCCGAAAACATCCACCGGTTTCAGAACCTCAATATCCAATAATTCGGTAACAAAAACCTGCATACAGCCTTTAACTCTGGTTCCTTCGAGCAAATGGCCTGCAATTGTTCCGGTATCCCATGCTCCTCCTGCGACAAAATGCATCGCGACAAAAGGTTCTTCTCCGCCATCATCGGTAGGACGTTGTCCGATCATTCCTCCTATTGCGCATAACATAGTCAAATTCGTATTGATTGCTTCACCCTCAAGATGCCAATTATCCGGATGAGCGATATCCGGAACCCAAACATAATAATGACAAGGTTGAAATCCGCCCATAAATGTGGCATGGACTTTACCGAAACGGATATTTTGTTCTTTTGCAAATTTTTGTATCGCAAGAACGGGGTCGGCACCCGTCATCATACGAACAATAAATTCTCGCCCGCGACGAGTCTCGCAACAATGATATTGGTCAGGAGAAGTAGCATCTCGTTGCCATTCCGGAAGATCAGATTGATTAAACATATTCTTTCCTTTATAAGAAGATGATGGAAAAACAACGCGTATTATACTACAAGCTTTCATTTCGCAAGAGGAAAATAAAAACATTTTTCCTAAATTTCTGGATATATGATAAAAATGGAAATATAGTTATATTTAATAATAAAGAGAAATTAAGCAAGACGATTTACGGAGGGAATAGTGATTTAGAATATTTATTTTGGTTGCTATATGTTTCTATCGATATTTTATGGCTATCTCGGGATAAAATCGATATTCCGAGATGAATCTTGTTAACTTATTGTTGGATTCGTTTTCTGTTCAGCCTAATTCTCTCGGGAGGGCTGATATTTATAAAAATTATGGCTTTGGAGAAAAAATGCGATTATCTTATCAATTAGATCAAATTTCCTATGAAATCGGAATGATAAACTCTTTTATTGAGATGGTAGCTTGCGGAGTGAAAAGGCTTGCGATCAGCCCTCCTATCGATCCAAGAAATCTCAATATTATGTTAGAGGCTTCTAAAATTATCAGCGAAGGATTCGGTACAAAGTACTTTTTTGAGGAATCATTAATCGTTACCGACATTCAAAGCGAAGAATTTACAAAAGGGAAGAATTCTATTTTGTATTATGCGAAGGATGATGCGATCACTGAGTACTTGGATTTAAAAAAAGAAATTAAATCACTCACTGATAAAAATGAATATTCCGGACAAAAACGGCGAGAGATATCCTTTGCGTTTGGCCGATTACTGGGATACCCCGATGAGGTTATTCTAAGAAAAATTGACAGTCCAAGCCATATCGATCCGTTTGTTTTGATATAAATAACGAATATTTTTTATAATTCGGAAACGACAAAATAAGACGGACTGGATTATGAAGAATGAATTTATATGCCAAAAAGAACGATATACTCAATGTAAATTACGATAAAAAAATTGAAATCAGGCATAAGATATGAAATTATATCTAAAAACTCCGTTATTTCCTTTGACTCGTATCAATCAGAAATTTCATAAGAATTTTCAAATTAAAATGGAATGTTATCAACCGAGCGGTTCTTTTAAAATTCGTGGAATCTCATATGTTTGCTTGGATGCCAAGAAAAAGGGAATAAGCCATCTTATCTGTGCTTCGGGAGGAAATGCGGGGTATGCGGTCGCTTATTGCGCCAGAATTTTGGGAATGAAATGTACGATCGTAATTCCTAAATCCGCCAGTAACTATATGGCGGAAGTTATTCGCAGAGAAGGCGCTGATGTCATTGTTCACGGCGATATTTTTGATGATGCGAATGATTTTGCCTTGCAAATTACACGGGAAGACAAAAATGCGATGTTTGTCCATCCCTTTGAAAATCCACTTCTTTGGGAAGGACATTCCACGATTGTTGATGAATTGAAGGAACAAACCGACAAACCGGATGCGATTGTTCTCTCGGTAGGCGGAGGCGGTCTTTTGAACGGCGTTATTCAGGGAATAGACCGAAACGGTTGGAGCGATGTTCCGGTGATTGCGTGTGAAGTCGAAGGCGCACCTAAATTTAATTTATCTCTCAAAGCCGGAAAACCGATCTATTTGGATGAGATTCATACTTTGGCCAATACGCTGGCCGGGAAGACGGTTTCTCCGGAATCGATCGCATATGCAAAAAATCACAATATTATTTCCTATTTAACCGGAGATGCAAATGCAGCTCATGCTGTTTTTGAATTTATTGATGATTTTCGCGTAATTGTCGAATTGGCATGTGGTGCATCCATGTCAGTTGCATATAATGAGCCGGAAATAATTCGACCTTATCATCATATCGTAGTTATCGCTTGTGGCGGCTCGGGTGTAAACCTCCCTTTACTGCTCCAATATAAACAAATATTCAACTTATAAAAGTATTGTTTTGTCTCTGCTTTTAATAAAATGAATCATTGTGAAAAAATAGAAAAAGGATTGTTTAATTGTTAAATATTCAGATGGTCATCCTAAAATATTATCTGATTTATAAAAGGCAAATAATTTTCTTTTTTCAATCGAAAATTGCTTCTTGACAAAATAGGATTTTCTTGTAGAATAAAAACAGTCTCAAAAAAGCTTAAATATTTAGGATTTCTAAAAAAAATGGTTGAATTGCGAAAAGTTGTCCTACCGAATAATCCGTGCTCTGAAGAAAAAGCGGGATCTGCTTCAGAAAAACTCTTATTTAATTTTCTGCAATCCACAAGCCTCCCTACCGTTCAAATCATTCGGATTCGTCTCAAGCAATAGTTAGTTTTATAGGGGCAGACGTTTGTCTGCCCCGTCTTTCGGTTTAACCAAGAATAACTTGGGTATTTTGGTTCTGTAAAAATTTATTACGTTATTGTAATAAATTTAAAAAATAAAAAAGGAGAATGAAAATGAAAAGGATTTTGTATGTTTTGTTGGTTTTTGTTATGATCCTCGGTGTTGGGATCGCGACTGTTTCGGCTGAAAAAGAAATCCCGGATGTGATCAAAATCGGGATGATCAGCACGATTTCAGGCGAACAAGCGCTGGACGGTCAAAACATGACGGATGCGATCAAGTTGGTTCAAAAGGAGCTTGAAGCTTCGGGTGGTCTGGATGTTGACGGGAAAAAAGTCAAAATCGAATTTGTTATTGAAGACTGCGAAGCCAAGCCGGAAATTGCCGTGAATGCAGCCCAGAAACTCATTGAGCAGGATCATGTTTTGGCTATTATCGGCCCAAATAACTCAGGAGATACCATTGCATCGGCCGAAATCAGCCAAGCTGCCAAAATTCCGCAAATTACCAATACGGGAACGAACGAAGCGGTAACCAAAGTGGGAGATTATATTTTCCGAGCCTGTTTTATCGATCCGTTCCAAGGCAAAGTGGTTGCGACTTTTGCTTATGATAATTTGAAAATCACAAAAGCTGCGGCGATCTACGACAATGCGGATACCTATAGCGCCGGATTGGATAAAGCATTTGTTGATGCTTTCGAAAAATTAGGCGGAACAGTTGTCGCAAACGAAGCTTTCAGCGGTGCGGAAGTAAAGGATTTCAGCGCGCAGTTGATCAATATCAAAAACGCCAAACCGGAAGCGGTTTTCGTTCCTGCTCATATCAGCAATATTCCTTTGATCCTCCAGCAAATTCGCGGCATGGGAATTGATGCGATTTTGCTTGGCTGTGATTCATGGGATTATGCGGCATTACCGGATTTGGTCGGCAAGGATGTTATCGAAGGCGCCTATTACGTAACGGGGTTCTCTCCTGAAGCTGAAACGGCTGCCGAATTTGTAAAAGCATTCACAGAATTAGCAGGATATCGACCAAGCTTTTGTTCTGCGATGGCCTACGAAGCTGCGCATATTGTGCTGAATGCTATTCAACGCGCAAAAACCATTGATGGACCCGGAATTCGTGATGCGATGATGGAGACGGATTTGGATCTGCCTTCAGGTCATGTCCGATTTGATGAAAACCGGAATCCGATTAAAGCGGGTGTAATTCTGCAAGTAAAAGACGGTGTTGCGCATTACGTAACCAGCGTTTTACCTGAGGAATAATTAATCTTCTGACATAATTGTCTGGCACAACTTCAATTGTGCCAGACAATTTTTTTGACTTAGAAGAAGGAGGAAGATGGAAAAGTTTATTCAGTTGCTTGTTTATGGATTACAGCTCGGAAGTATTTACGCTTTGCTCGCAATCGGATATACGATGGTTTTCGGCATTATCCGTATGATCAATATGGCTCACGGCGATTTTCTGATGATGGGTGCGTATGCAGCTTTCTTCATTGTAAGTCTCATATTTCGCGATCAGATGATTGGTCCCGCTGTTGCATTACTGGTGATCTTAGCCAGCGCCGGTGTTACGGGAATGATTGGAGTCGGGGTTGAAAGGGTCGCTTATAAACCATTGAGGAACCGTCCGAAAATCTCCAGTATGATTGCCGCAATCGGCGTTTCGTTATTTACGCAAAACTTTTTCCGAGCCATCCCTTTTATTGGACCAAATCCCAGGACATTTCCTAAACTGATGAAAGATGTGCTTTTCTTTATCGGTCCCATTCAATTTAGTCTGGTAAGGATTGTTGTCATCATTCTTTCTGTGATTATTATGGCTATTCTTTATGTTTTTGTGATGAAAACTACCATGGGAATGGAGATGCGGGCGGTTTCTTGTGATAAGGATGCCTCCTCGTTGATGGGGATCGATGTCGACCGGACCATATCCACGACATTTTTTATCGGTGCGGGACTAGCCGCTATCAGCGGTGCATTTTATGCAAACAGTTACCCTGTTTTAACGGTAACCATGGGGGCCACCTTGGGGAATAAAGCTTTTATTGCTGCTGTTATCGGCGGAATCGGCGATATTCGAGGGGCTATGTTAGGCGGTTTCATAATGGGCATCATCGAGATTATGATTTCTTCTGTCTATTCGGAATTAGCATACGGTATCTCATTTGTGTTTTTGATTATTATCCTTCTCATGAAGCCTGAAGGATTGCTTGGAAAACCGATGGTTGAGAAAGTATAGAATGGTGAAAATAATGAAATGGTTAAAAAGAAATTCAGAAGTGATCATCATTCCATTCATTTATGTTTTGATTGCCGGGTTGCAAAGAACGGGAATTCTGAACAATTATATTATTCAGGTGATTATGCTCGGCGGAATCAATATCATCATGACCGAATCCTTGAATTTGGTAAACGGATTGACCGGACAAAATTCTATCGGTCATGCCGGGTTTATGGCCGTCGGGGCTTACGTCTCCGCACTATTTTCCAAAGTCATTTTTAATGCCGGCGGTTTACCGCCCACATCACAAACGTTGGTTTTCTTGCTCGCAACATTGATGGGAGGAATCGCTGCCGCCATATTCGGTTATCTTATCGGAACGCCAACTTTACGATTAAAGGGCGACTATTTGGCAATCGTGACGTTGGGGTTCGGTGAAGTAATTCGATCCATCATTCGTATCACTCCTCCGGTTGGTGCGGCGCGGGGAATGACAGGAATTCCGAAATTAGCCAACTTGTTTTGGGTTTATCTGTTCGTCATTTTGGCTATATATGTTTGCCGTAATTTTATGGATTCGTCTTACGGCAGGGCTTGTATGGCAATTCGAGACAATGAAATTGCAGCGGATACAATGGGGATTAATACAGCGAAGTATAAAATTATCGCATTTGTCACCTCCGCTTTTTTGGCTGGCGTTGCCGGAAGTATGTATGCTCATACATTACGATATTTACATCCGGATGTGTTTGGTTACACAAAATCCACCGATTTCTTGGTTTATCTGTACGCGGGAGGCGTAGGCAGCATCAGCGGTTCCATCTTGGGTGCTTTCACTTTAACGGCTCTTCCGGAAGTATTACGATTTATGAAAGAATGGCGACTCGTTATATATGGCGGTTTGTTGGTTGTTATTATCTTATTCAGACCGGTCGGCATGTTTGGCGGGAATGAGTTTGCTTTTCTAAAACTTAAGACCGGCGGAATTAAAAGCGTTGGATTTTCCGACTTATTTAAGCGAAAAGGGCATAAGGAGCTGAGTAATAAGGAGGGTATCCAATGAGTGTTCTGAAAGCAGATCATATCAGCATTCAATTCGGAGGTCTTCGTGCTGTTAATAATTTTTCGTTGGAAATGAATGAAAAAGAATTATTTGCCATTATAGGTCCCAACGGAGCCGGTAAAACAACTGTCTTTAATATGCTTACAGGTCTTTATCAACCGACAGAAGGAGCAGTCTATGTGAACGAAAAATTGATGGCCAATTGCAAGCCTTATCAATTTACCGAAGCCGGACTGGCGAGAACTTTTCAAAATATTCGACTATTTGGGCAGGCAACGGTTCTCGATAACGTAAAGATGGCACAAACATTTCGAACGAATTATTCCTATTACAATATGTTGACTCGAACCGGAAAATATTATGAGGAAGAGAAGCGGATTACTGAAAGATCCATGGAACTCCTTGAGATGTTTGATCTTCAGGATAAGCGAAATTATTTTGCGAGCAACTTGCCATACGGAGAACAAAGAAAATTGGAAATTGTGCGGGCACTTGCGACAGATCCAAAAGTTATCCTTTTGGATGAGCCGGCAGCCGGAATGAACCCAAATGAGATCGAAGATGTTATTTCGTTAATTCGACGTGTCCGCGAAGAATTAGGAAAAGCAATATTAATTATCGAGCATCATATGAAGATGGTCATGTCGATTGCGGAGTATATCAAGGTGCTTGATTTTGGAGAAACGATCAGCGAAGGGGTGCCTGAAGTCGTACAAAATGACCCTAAAGTCATAGAAGCTTACTTAGGAGTTCACGTAAATGATTCTCGAGGTTAACGATTTACATGTAAATTACGGCGCAATAAAAGCGGTTAAAGGGATATCTTTTTATGTTGATAAAGGTGAGATTGTTACCTTGATCGGAGCGAATGGTGCCGGAAAGACTTCGACACTCCGTGCGATAACCGGATTGGAAAAAGTTGCACAGGGATCGGTTCATTTTAAAGATACAGATATAACAAATATGGCGCCCCACAAAATTGTAGCGATGGGTATCACTCATGTTCCGGAAGGACGTCGCATTTTTACCAATATGACGGTGATGGAAAATCTGAGACTGGCTGCTCTTTTAAATAAAGATCCGGAAATTACCAAAGCCGCTTATGAAAAGATATTTGATCTATTCCCGAGACTCAAAGAGCGTTATATGCAATCTACGCTTACTCTTTCGGGAGGAGAACAGCAAATGTTAGCGGTTGCTCGCGCGATTATAACCGGTGGCGAGTTAATTGTGATGGATGAGCCTTCAATGGGACTTGCGCCCAAAGTAGTGGATGAGATTTTTGAAGTAATACAAAGTCTGAATCAATCTGGAACGACGATTTTATTGAATGAACAAAATGCATATATGGCACTCAGCATTGCAAATCGGGCTTATGTTTTGGAGACAGGCAATATTACAATTGAGGGTCCGGCTCATGAATTATTGAACGATCCTCGGGTGAAAGAAGCTTATTTGGGCGGATAATGTACTTGGTGTTTGCTTAAAGAGCATTTCGATTCAAAAATCGAAATGCTCTTTTTTAATTTAACGAATAAAAAAAGGCAGGCCGGATTTCGATTCATTATTCCTGCCTGCCGATATAGTATGAAGAATAGAAAACCCTATTAAAAGGTATAAGCTGTTTGATAAGGAATATCCCAATTCTGATATCTTCCAACGATTTGACAGCCATTTGGTTTTACGATCAGTGTATCTTTTGTAACCAATATTTGACTATCCCAATAGCGAATAGCTAATTTTAAAATTAATGTCATGTTCTCCGTGATAATTTTATTATCAGCGGCGGATATATAAGGCGGTTCAACCGGTTCTATACCGATCCCATGCCCAAATCCCAGTTCGTTTAATACGCTAATCCCTAATTCTTTTGATTTTGTTAATATATTTTCATATACTTTTAATGCCGCTATACCGGGATTTATGATGGAACATGCATATGTTCGCAAATCCTTGATTTTGGAGAAAAAGTTTTTTTGTGTCTGATCAAGAATACCGATATAAAGAATCCTTGAATCATTTGACCAATAGTTATTATAAATTCCGAGCATTTCCAAACGAACAAAGGTATCTTGTTTATATGTAAAGCTGGTTCCGATACCGAACGACGGTGCATTCGGCCAAAGCCGATTCGCCTTTTCACTGGGGACCGCTTGAGAGACTGCTTGATAACCACCGATGTGAATCCCACGCTCCAAAGAATGAACACGAATATCTTCCGTCAGGAATTTTTCCGTTTTCGGCTGCAATGTTGAAAGATGATGAATTGCACCGGCAATGCCATGGTCGGTTAATTTTGCCGCTTCAAATAGGTTATCGATTTCTTCTTTTGTTTTCGTTTCACGAAGTTTTATCCAAGAATCGCTGATATCAATAAAATTCGAATTCGGGAGCGCTTCAGTCAATTGTGATAAAGTCTTTCCGTTTAAACTCTCACCGATGTATCCCAGATTTCCGCTTCCTTTGAATTCGATTTGAATTGCTTGTAATAGATGAGCGATAGCAGCCCTTTGGGGATCCGCACATTGCGCATAGATTATCAAATTTTCCTTCCATCCCTGAGATGTATATGTCGAGGCTAAAGCGCTCGGGCAGATCAGCGTCCTGCCGTTTTTACTCCAAAATAATATAACCGACAGGTAGGGTATCGATGCTAATAATTGAAGCTGCAGCCCTGTAACGTAGGTTAGATTTGCATTGT
>Ga0116171_10002259_pt1 | contig 18425 bp, 14 predicted proteins | sample AD_JPNHW2_MetaG_FD_89798 | JGI IMG/M metagenome (GOLD analysis project Ga0116171, IMG submission 89798) | Active sludge microbial communities of municipal wastewater-treating anaerobic digesters from Japan - AD_JPNHW2_MetaG | ecosystem: Engineered > Bioreactor > Anaerobic > Digestate | place... | reverse complement strand
TATAAATTCCGATCCTTTCAATAAACCTACCATCACGTGGCGATCTGCTATCTGCTACCACGATGTGGTAGTAAGCCGCTTTTTTGCGACCTTTCCTAGCTAGTCTAATTTTTACTGACATTAAATGTTCTCTTTTTTAATTATACTTTTCTTAAAAATGTGGGTGCAAAGATAGCAGTAAATTTTTTACAGTCAACCTTTTTAGACTGCAAAATAACCCATCCATACATTTTTTTTGGAATAACCCGGCAAGCCTATTTGCTTGTCTTAACCCATGTGGTGTTAAAGACATCCCATACAGACGGACCCTGAACAACAATCTCGGCCATTTTGTCAATTGCAATTGCCCCGCTGGTCTGAAGAGTACCTGTTACCTTGGTTGAGGCAACAGCATCGATATATGTTTGCGCAATATCTGCACCGGCACGTGCAATGATGTCATTCGATCCAAAATAGAAAGAGCAGTCGCCATAGGTGTGAAGATCGCCAAGTATCTGACCCGGCTCAAATGATATTGTCAGTGCTACCGGATCCAACGTTGCAAATACTGTCTGGGCATCATTCCCGCCAAGACCATTAAATGCAAGCATGGTCTCACTGGTATCAATCTGGGAAACAACAACAGTCCATGTCTCATCATAATCAGTAGATGCAGGAACCTGAGCGTCACCAAAATAACTCTGGGCGGTTACAGTATATGTTCCTTTCCAGGGATCAAGTAATGTATAATCCAGACCATTTTTCTTGTCTTTGCATGATACTGCAACTAAAGCAATTACTGCCAGTGAAATCAGGTTAATCAATGATCTTTTCATAACATAATTTTTTATTTATCAATACCCCAATAAATTTCCTTAAGGTTGTACTAAATTCTTACAACAGACATTTAAAAGAGACTATTTTACACTCTCGTTAAATATTATACGAAGATATTTATTTAATGTTTCATGTTTGACTCTTTAATTAAAACTTTAACAAACCAGATCATGAATATGAGAGGCTTCCTGCTGCTTCCCGGTGTTTATTCCGGTTAAGCACAAAATTTTCTTATATATCTGTTTTTCTTTACATTACAATGTTAGTAAAATTAGGATTTATTCTGGCTGATTCTCTGAACTAGTTGGAACTCTTTTTTTACTTTTGTCACAATAACAAATTCAGATCCATGTCCTCTTTTACCCACCTGCATGTTCATACTCAGTATTCAATTCTCGATGGAGCTTCGGGCACCAAAGCATTGATGAAAAGAGCCGGTGAGCTTGGCATGACGGCAGTGGCAATAACCGATCATGGTAACATGTTTGGTGTTAAAGAGTTTCATGACAATGCAAAAAAAGCAGGGATAAAGGCAATTATAGGTTGCGAAACGTATGTTGCCAGGGGATCAATGGATAACCGTACCTCTCCGGAAGACAGGTCTGGTGACCATCTTATCCTGCTTGCAAAGAACAGTGAAGGTTATCATAACCTGATAAAGCTTATCTCCCAGGCCTGGTTGAGGGGTTTTTATTATAAGCCGAGAATTGATAAAGAACTGTTAAAGAAATACAGCGGGGGAATTATTGCTTCATCGGCATGTATTGCAGGGGAGATAGCACAGGAGGTGCTTGCCGGGAACATGCACAAGGCAGAAGAGGCACTTCTATCCTACAAGGAGATTTTCGGCGATGATTTTTATCTTGAGATACAAAGGCATGAGACCAGCGATCCCAATGCCGACAACACGGTCTTTCCTTTGCAACAGCGTGTAGTTGCCGCATATAAGGAGCTGGCCCGTAAGTTTGATGTCAAAATAATTGCTACCAACGACGTCCATTTTGTAAAGAAAGAAGAAGCAGAGGCCCACGACAGGCTTATCTGTATAAATACCGGATCGGATGTTGACGATCCGAAAAGACTACGTTATACCAAGGAAGAGTATCTCAAGAGTGAAGAAGAGATGCTTGCTATCTTCAAGGATGTCCCTGAGGCTGTTTATAACACTGCCGAGATAGCTGAAAAGGTGGAGAGTTATTCGCTTGAAAGTCCTCCTATTATGCCCGACTTTGCCATCCCGCCTGAATTTAAGGATCTGAACGAATATCTTCGTTTCAGGACTTATGAAGGGGCAAAGATGAGGTGGGGTGAGATGAACGAAGAGCAAAAGACCCGTATTGATTTTGAACTTTCAGTAATAGAAGGGATGGGCTTCCCCGGCTACTTCCTCATTGTACAGGACTTTCTTGATGCTGCCCGCAACATGGGAGTGTGGGTAGGCCCCGGCCGGGGATCGGCAGCAGGGAGTGCCGTAGCATACTGCCTCCGCATTACTGACGTTGACCCCATTAAGTACAACCTTCTGTTTGAGAGGTTCCTCAACCCCGACCGTATCTCAATGCCGGATATCGATATTGACTTTGACGAAGACGGCCGTGAAAGAGTGCTTCAGTATGTCGTTCAGAAATATGGCCACGAAAGGGTTGCTCATATCATCACCTTCGGCACCATGGCGGCAAAGATGGCTATAAAAGATGTGGCCCGGGTCCAGAAACTACCTCTGCCAGAGGCAAACCGCCTGGCAAAACTTATCCCTGAGAAACCGGGTGTGACACTGGCCGATGCCTATGAAGAGGTACCTGAGCTCGTTAAGGAAAGAGAATCAAAAGAACCTCTGATATCCTCCACCCTGAAGTTTGCCGAGGTGCTGGAAGGAAACGTAAGACAGACAGGCGTTCACGCTTGCGGCATCATCATAAGCAAGGATAACCTTGACGAGTATATCCCTCTATGCACAGCCAAAGATACCGACCTGTACGTCACCCAGTATGAGGGAAGCCATGTGGAATCGGTAGGACTGCTGAAGATGGACTTCCTTGGCCTGAAAACGCTGTCAATCCTGAAAGACGCCCTCGAAAATATAAAGATCTCAAAGAATGTAGACATCGACCTGGATAAGCTGCCTCTGGATGATCAGAAAACATATGAGCTCTTCAGCAACGGTGAGACAACAGGGGTATTCCAGTTTGAATCGTCCGGGATGAAAAGATACCTCAGGGAACTCAAACCTAACCAGTTTGGAGATCTTGTTGCCATGAACGCCCTCTACAGGCCGGGCCCAATGGAATATATCCCTCAGTTCATCAATCGTAAAAATGGCAGAGAGGAGATAAAATATGAGATACCGGCCATGGAGAAATTTCTCAATGAGACATATGGTATCACGGTTTATCAGGAGCAGGTGATGCTTCTCTCCCAGGAGCTTGCCGGCTTTACAAAAGGACAGGCCGACTCGTTGCGTAAGGCAATGGGTAAGAAGAAGAAAGACATCATGGATGCCCTTAAGGTAAAATTCCTTGATGGATGTAAAAACAATGGCCATAACGCCGACACGGTTAACAAAATATGGTCAGACTGGGAAGCGTTTGCTGAATATGCTTTCAATAAATCGCATTCAACCTGTTATGCCCTGGTAGCTTATAACACTGGTTACCTTAAGGCTCATTATCCTGCCGAATTCATGGCTGCAGTACTCAGCCGAAACATCAGTGATATAAAGAAGATCACCACCATGATGGAGGAGACACGCCGCATGGGGATGCAGGTTCTTGGTCCGGATGTAAACGAAAGCTACCTGAAGTTTACCGTGAACAAGGCCGGCAATGTACGATTTGGACTGGGCGCTATAAAAGGTGTCGGCGAAAATGCCGCACTTCATCTTATTGAAGAACGCGAAAAGAACGGTCCTTATAAAGATATATATGATCTCGTAGAGCGCGTAAACCTCAATACCATAAATAAAAAGAACCTGGAGGCAATGGTTCATGCCGGTGCCTTCGATTGCTTTGCCGATTTTACCAGAGCCCGCTACTTTGCTTCTGACGGGAAAGGATCCAACTTCCTGGAAAACCTGATCCGATATGGTAATAATGTTAAAAATATAAAGGGAAGTAACCAGATTTCACTCTTTGGTGATGCAGGAGGATTTGACGTGGTAAAGCCTGTTGCCGCACAATGTACCGACTGGCCAAAGCTTGAAAAACTAAACAAAGAGAAAGAGGTTATTGGAATCTACCTCTCCTCCCACCCACTCGACGACTTTAAACTGGAGATAAATACCTTCACCACAGTAACACTTGCAGAGGTACAGGATCTTAATGAGTTTGTCAACCGCGATGTCTGCGTGGCCGGGATGGTCACAGAGACGCGCAGCGGGGTGAGCAAGACAGGCAAACCTTATGGCGGATTCACCCTGCAGGACTATTCCGACTCCTTCCGGTTCATGGTATTCGACAAGGAATATGTGGCAATGAGTAACTTTTTCCAGACCGGATATTACCTGCTGGTCAGAGGCAGAGTTCAGCCTCGTCAGTTCAATAATAGTGAACTCGAATTCAGGATCAAGGATATACACCTTCTTTCAAGTGTAAGGGAAGATCTTATAACCTCAATCACCTTAAAGATAAATACGGCAAACCTGACCAATGAGTTTATAAGCCAGCTGAAGAGTGTTCTTGATGAAAATAAAGGCAACAAAACAGTTAAGTTTCTACTCATTGACCATGAGGCAAAAATAAGTGTCCCGCTCTTCTCAAGGTCGGCAAAGGTTAATGTAACCAACGAACTTATCTCCTGGCTCGACGACAATCCTTTTATAGATTATAAAGTTAATTAGTTATATTAGCATCTGGCAGAACATTAAAAAACATTAAATATAATTCATTATGGAACATGCAGTTAACGACACCAACTTTGATCAGGTGGTGCTTTCATCAGACAAACCGGTAGTAGTGGATTTCTGGGCTGAATGGTGCGGACCATGCAAGATGATCGGCCCCTATATTGAGCAGATGGCTGAAGAGTTTAAAGATAAAGCCATTGTGGTTAAGTGCGATGTTGATTCTTCACCAAATGTAGCCAGGAAATACTCAATCAGGAATATCCCTACTGTGCTCTATTTCAAGAACGGAGTGATTGCTGACAAACAGGTGGGTGCCGCACAGAAGTCGGTTTTTGTTTCAAAACTAACAGCTCTTTTATAGAACGAAAATGAAGGTATGTGTGTTTGCTGCCTCAAGCAGCCGTATTGACAGTGCCTATTTTACCACTGCAACAGAGCTTGGAAAAATCTTTGCCCGTGAAGGCATACATGCTGTCTATGGCGGCGGCGGGATAGGACTTATGGGTGCCCTCGCTGATGCAATGCTTGAGGCAGGAGGCAACATAACTGGTGTCATACCCGGGTTCATGCAGAAAGAGGGCTGGGGTCATAATGATGTAGAAGACATGATAGTAACAACCGACATGTCTGAAAGGAAAAAGACAATATTCGATATGTCTGACGCAGCGGTGGCCCTCCCTGGTGGTGTAGGCACACTCGAGGAACTCACAGAGGTGATCACCCTTAAACAGCTTGGACTGTTTAACAAACCAATTGTAATTATCAATGTAAACGGCTTCTATGACCACCTAATCACCTTCTTTGACCACATGGTGAGAGGAAACTTTATGAGACTGGAGCACAAGGATATATGGCAGATTGTAACTACAGCCGAAGAGGTTGTGCCTGCAATAATAAACTATACCGGCTGGATTGCGGATCCCAAGGTAATAGCCCGTATCTGATCAATTGACCCTGGTACCTATAAAGAGAATGTCATCTACCTGCGGACAGCCGTCCATCCAGTTTATGATTCTGTTATAGACCTCTTCCTTTTGTTTTTCAACTGGCAGATTGGAGATCCTCAACAACATCTCTTTTATCCTTTTTGTCTTGAACTTACAGTCGTCCCCACCGCCAAACTGATCTGCATAACCGTCGGTACACATATAGAGCATGTCTCCTTTTTCAACATCTATGACATGGTTGGTAAAGTAAACCGACTCCCAGGTCTCAGAGAAGCCTATTGAGAAACGGTCGGCCCTTATGGTATCCACCTCACCATTATGGACATGATAAAGAGGATGAAATGCACCTGCATATTCAACCTTCCTGGTATTGGTGTCGAAGACAATTATTGAAATATCCATGCCATCCCTTACAGCCCTGTCGGAGTGCTGAAGAAGAGCCTGTACAACCTCTTCGTGAAGATGGTTAAGTATTTCTGAGGGCTTAATAATACTGTATTCCCTCACAATCTTGTTAAGTGAGTTATGGCCAATGATTGACATAAAGGCTCCCGGAACACCATGACCGGTGCAGTCAACCACAGCAATGTACTTCCTGTCGCCCCCGTCATACATCCAGAAGAAGTCACCACTTACAATGTCTTTAGGCATGAACAGCACAAATGTATCATTTATGGTATCCTCTGAAGGGAGCATTGCCCGCTGTATCCTTTCAGCGTACCTGATGCTGGCCGTTATATCCCTGTTTTTCTCCTCCAGTTCAAGGCTCTTCTGTACCACTTCCACAGTCCGTTCCTCCACCTTGTCCTCAAGAATCTGTTTTTCCTTTCTCAGTTTCTCTTCCCTCATCTTTATGTAAAGGATAACCAGTATAACTGCAACTATGAAACAGCCTGAGAGAAACCAGAATGAAGCATAAAACGGCGGTTTTATCTGGAAGGAGAATTGTTCAGGCTCACGGTTCCAATACCCATCGGCATCAGAAGCCATAACCATAAATGTGTAATGCCCAGGAGAAAGGGCCGGATAGATTGCTATTGTCTGGTCAGTTACAGGACGCCAGTCATTATCGGCACCCTTGAGCTTCACCTTATACTTTACTGCATCCGGATTTGAAAGGCAAACGCTGTAATAATAGAAGATAAGGTTTGTCTCTTTGAAATTGAGCTTCAGGCCATTGTGCATTGCTCTTGGCTTGTAGTTGACATCAAGCTGATTTATATGTGTCAATGGCCTCCTTACCGGAGGATGTGCTTCACCCGGAGTCAGCATTGCCGCCCCGTTTGAGGTGCCAAACCAGATATTACCCTTTGAATCTTTGAACGTGGCATTGTTTCTTGACTCTATACCTGTAAACCCGTTATGCTTTGTGAATGACGCTATTGCTCCTTCCCTGATATCATACCTGTTAAGCCCCTGGTTGGTTCCTATGTAAACATACCTGTCATCGCTCTGAAGCAACTTGATATTATTTGAAAGAAGTCCTTCTTTTTCAGTGATAGACATGGATATCTTTTCACCTTCCAGAACAATGAGTCCGGCTGTTGTGCCAAGCCATAACCTGCCATCATCTGTCTGGCATATTGCCCTAGGAATGATGTCATCACCTATGTCAACAACAGTAAATTTATTCGTTGCAGGTGAGTACTTAGTCAGACCGTTTTTTGTCTCCGACCCAATCCACAGATTTCCATCCCTGTCGCAATAAAGGGCAGTGATGACATTTCCCCTGAGCCCATTGCTCTGGGTATATCTGAAACTGTTTTCAAGACTCCCTTTCCAACACGCCAGACCATCACTGGTACCTATCCAGACATTATTGTTCCTGTCAGTCTCAAGGGCAGTAATAATCTTATCTGTATAACTGTTGAAGAGAATAGAGTTCAGCTCAAGCTCATAATCAAATTTCGCTGAGGCAAGATCGTACCTGAATATTCCATAGCCCTCGGTCCCAATCCACATGCTACCAATATTATCGTGCTTAATGAAACGGATACGCGTGCCAATGATATCCTTTACCTCTTTAAAAACAGTGACAGCATTACGAGTTGTATCGGCAGGATTGTATACTGAAATACCCGTATTTGACCCAAACCAGTAATGACCTCTTTTATCCTGGCTTATTGCCCACACATCCTGGTCGGGCAGATATTTACCTGCATTGAAATTGACTATATATTCACCCTTGAATACTGATAGCCCTTCACTATGGTCAGCGATGAGAATATTTTTCTCCCTGTCTTCAATAATATCCTGTATATAAAGAGCATTAAGTCCGTCTGACTTATTATAAACTTTTATCCTGTCGCCTGAAAATACTGTAACGCCACCACCCCATGTGCCAACCCAGATATTTCCCCTGTAGTCTTCAGTAATTGAAGTGACATAGTTTTTTGAAAGGCCATCGCGTCCCGAATCATATATCTTCATCTTCCCTGTAGACTTTTCAAGCATGTAAAGGCCACCGTTGTGAGTTCCATACCAGAAATTGCCTTTTGAGTCTTCGAACATTACAATCACCTGGAAGTATTTTGTCAGGCCCGGAGGGCTGAAAGTCTCGAAGCTGTCTGATGCAGGAACAAACTTCTTTATCAGGGCGTCGGTAATGCAATAGAGGTTTTTCTCCCTGTCGGTATACATTTTAAATACCTGATCGCTCAGTCCCTCTTTTCCCCTGTATTGTTTGCCACCGATTATTGTGTCACCCTGATCAGGGAATATGGCACGTATGGCTCCGTCAGCAGCAGTTGTGATCCACAGGTAACCATCGGTCTGGGTTATTGAAGTTATATCGCTGCTTACCTTTAATGAATCGAACCTCACCCGCAGGAACCGGTCTCCGGAAAAGCAGCTAAGCCCGCCGTTAAGATGACCAAACCATATTCGGCCGGTAGAGTCCTGGCAGATACTGTATACACCTCCCGGTGCAAGGCCATTGGCAGGGTTGAAATTGGTAAATTTTTTGCCATCAAAGCGCGATACACCGCTTTCTATGCCAAGCCACACATGATCAGTGGAATCCTGAAGGATGGTATATACTTTTGAAGAACTGAGTCCCTCCTCTACATTGTATTTTTCAAAGAAATATGTCTGGCCAAAAGATGAGAAGGGCAAAAGAAAAGCTATCAGCACTGCATGAAGGCGCAGTAACTTCTTTATCTGTCCGGAATAAGGTAGCTGCATTACTATTGTTTCGTAATGAAGAAGAATGTGCCGTCTTCGTCCTTTAACCCTGTTATTTTCCCAAACTTAGGCTTTTGCTGGTTGTTTGCCTGTACAGCTGTGGAGACCTTTGCAACTATCTCCTCAATTGGAATGCATGCATTTGGATTATTGGAAAGAGTGTTGGCGAATGTCTGTGAAAACTGCGAGTTATCTACAGCAAGCTCATACCCTGCTGATGAGAAAACCTGAGAGGATTTGAACTGGGTTGCCTCCCAGTCTCCGCAACTTCTCTGTTTGAGATCAGACCTCATGGCCTGATAGAAGCTTGGGCCTGACTCACATGCGTCAGATACAACGAGGGTATGGGTAAGAAAGTTGACATATGCCTCCATTGATGCCCTGAGGCTGTTAATGTTGAAATAGGTGAACTCATCGTCCCTCTTTGCATCTACCGGGATCCAGTAACCTACATCGTTAATAAATTTGCCATGACCAGCATACCAGATAAGCAATGACTTGACCTGGTTGCTCTTGATAAGGTCCCTGAGCTCAATGGAGAAGAACTTTTCCATCTCAGCCTTGGTCATATTTTGCTTGTGAATGATGTTGTTAATCTGGTATTTTGAAAAGGCCCTCTTCATAAGGCTTATGTCTTTTACAGGCCCGTCAAGGCTTGCAAAAGAGGTGTACTGTGAATTCTCAATAAAGACTACCCATGTCTTGCCCATCGGGTTATTCTGACCAATAATCACCCCATCACGGTTGAGTTTGAAATCGCTAATCTGCCTGTTACCATAGATGTCTTCGGCAATAACGGTGATTTTATTCTTGTTTGCCACATCAACAGTTGCGGTGAACGATGGGTTAAGCTGGTTTACTGGATAACTGGCTGTAACACCTTCAATGAAGATGGACTTGATCTTGCTCTGGTCTGCAATTTTCCCTTCAATGAAAAGTGAAGGAGTGTTGTCTATGTACACCTGTCCGTCATCAGAAGCGTAAGGGGCAATAATGGCGATAACAGGCGGGGTTACCTCAGTCCGGTTAATTGTATAAACAAGAGCCTTAACGTTATTATATTCGTCTTCTGCCCTGACTGTCATATTATCCAGACCGGATACATCAACATTTGCAAGGAATTCATACTCGGTGCTGTTTGCCTTTCCTTTCTTTTCAAAATGCACATCCTTTCCGTTTATCTGAAATGAAGATAGCTTGCTCTTTTCATTAATGGTACCTGAAATAAGTACCGAGTTATTATCACCTCTTACATCAATAATATCATCCACAACCTGAGGATTAAGAATGTTCACCTCCGGTGGCAGTGATTCGCGATTCAGCTCATATAATCTCTTTTTCGTATCAGCCAGCAGCTTTTGTGCTCTAAGATCATACTCCGAGAGCTGCGTGATCTTCTCATAATCGGTAGTAGCCTTTTCAAAATTCATTGTCTCTTCGTAAGACTTTGCCCTGGCAAAATACCCTGCCGGGTCGTCCGGTTTAGCCGAGATATATTTGCTGAAATCAATTATTGCATCTGAATGCTGGTTAAACTGCTGATAATAGTTCCCGCGTATAAAATAGAAGTCGGGGTTATCAGGATCAATTACAATATTCCTGGAGATATCATTAATTGCAGCAGGGAAGTCAAGGTTTGCCACATATATTTTGCTGCGCATAAGATATCCGTTTGTACTTTTCTCGTTTCCCTTTATAACTGAGTTACATTGCTCGAGGGCATCCCCTATTGATCCCTTACGCAGATAAAGGTCAGCCAGTGCCAGCCGGGATTCTTCATACCTGGAGTCTTTAGCTAGTGACTTCTCAAATTCCTTTTTTGCAAAGGCATCATTCCTGAGGTTTACATATATCATGCCCCGGTAATAATATATACTGGCGTCCGTTTTAAGAATAAGCGCAGTATCTGAAACTTTGAGAGCTTTATCATACTCTTGCATGCCCATCAGTGAAATAACTTTCTCAGGATAAATCTTACTGTTCCTTTTTTCCATTGATGAAGCACGGTTTAGCAATGTATATGCTTTGGCGTAATTGCCAAGGTCGTTGTTAAGGGAACCGAGCTTTATAATGACATTAATATCCTTGGGAGCAAATCCGTTTGCAGTTTCATAATCGTTATAGGCCGACTTAACATCCTTCATCTTCTCATAAGCCTTTGCCCTGGCAACATACAGGTCTTCCATAGAAGGTTCCATCTCAATAGCCTTTGAGTATTGGTTCACAGCGTCCTGATACTTTGCCATATCCATGAATTCATTGCCAGCCCTGTAAAACTTTTTGTAGCTCTGGGCATTTGCAATATTCGCAACAACTAATAAAAATGCTGATATTAATATCAAGTGCTTTTTCATGACTATTCCGGATATTAAGTTTTGCCTAACGTTTATCAAAAATAAAAAAAGAATCTGTTATTAACAAATTATGAACATCCGGGGCTTTCGTTGACAACGATCTTTAATTCGCTTCCCTGGAAAATTTGCTTTTCGATAATGCGGCCTGTTATCCCCGGGGATTGTATTCCCTTCTCAAAGGGTTTTCTCCCTGTAAAGATGCGGGCTTCATCCCATAACCCGGATGAGATAAAACTCTCAAGTATCCTGGCGCCGCCTTCCACAATTACAGATTGTATTCCTTCTTTGTACAGTGAGCATAGTATTTCATTAACAGGAATATCGTCTCCATGGGTGATGATGGTTCCCGGAACGGTTCCCGGCATCTCCTTCTGAGTGAACAACAATACTCTTCCTGGTGTGGTAAAAATGTGCGAATCTGAAGGTATGTCAGCGCTACGGCTTACAATAACTTTCACCGGGTCTGGCCCGCTCCAGTACCTTACATTCAGGGAGGGGTTATCTGATCGTATAGTTGCTCCTCCTGCAAGTATTGCATCTTCTTCTGATCTCCATCGGTGTACAAGAACCCTTTCAGAAAGTCCCGTAATCCAGTGAGGCTCTGCCGGATCACCCTGCTTCCTCAACACATCTATGTAGTTATCAGAACTCTCGGCCCATTTTAATATTACATAAGGTCTCTCCTTTTCATGAAATGTAAAGAAGCGCCTGTTCATCCAGCGACAGGCCTCCTCCAGGACACCTGCAGTAACCTCCACACCAGCATTTCTCAGCTTCTCAAATCCTTTTCCTGCCACCTTAGATGTTGTATCGGTTGTTCCAGCCACCACTCTCGTTATCCCTTCCCCGATAATAAGGTCTGCACAGGGAGGGGTTTTGCCATAATGAGAACAGGGCTCCAGGCTGACATAAATTGTTGATCCCTTAAGCTGTGACTTATTCTTTACAGAGTTTACTGCAATTACCTCAGCATGAGGCTCTCCGGCCCTTAGATGAAATCCCTCTCCAATTATCCGCCCGTCCCTGACGATAACAGCTCCTACCATCGGGTTCGGTCTTGTGGTACCACTACCCTTCTGCGCAAGCTCAAGACAGCGCTTCATATACAGGATATCATTGGTGTCAGCGTTTGAAGCCATTTTCCTATCTTTGATTCATGGCTGAAAAGTTACAAACAATAAAAGAGATTCTACAAACGATGTCAGAAATGTTTGGTGAATTATATCCTGCCCCTGAAGCAAAATCTATTGCTGCTCTGATAACGGAAGAGTTCACCGGAATAAACAGAGCCAGGCAGATGATAGCAGGGGACCAGACCATTTCTCCAGTGCAGGAAAAGAATATTTTAAGTGCTTCATACCGCGTTGCCGGAGGTGAGCCATTGCAATATATCCTTGGTTATACAATATTCTGCGGCCATCGTTTTGAAGTAAATGCCGATGTACTCATCCCCAGGCCTGAAACAGAAGAGTTGACCTCACTTATTATAACTGAGAATCCAGGGTTTAAAGGGACTATTACAGATTATTGTACCGGGTCGGGATGCATCGCAGTGTCCCTGGCACTTGCATTCCCCGAAGCAACCGTATGTGCCACTGATGTCTCCGCAAGGGCTATTGAGACAGCAAGAAAAAATGCCTTAAAGAATAATGCTATTGTAAGCTTTTTCAATAAAGACATGCTTAGGTCTGATTCAATGGACTTCATCCCTTGTGATATCATTGTAAGTAATCCCCCTTACGTAATGGAAAAAGAGCGGAAGCATATGAGGTCAAACGTTCTGGATCATGAACCAGGACTGGCTTTATTCGTGCCGGACGATAATCCTCTTTTATTCTACAGAAAACTTGCTGAGATAGCAATGACGAGCCTTTCACCTGATGGCAAGATTTATATTGAGATAAATGAGGCACTGGGAGATGAGACAATTGCTCTCTTTTGCTGCGGAGGATTTAAGGACGCCCGCATAATTAAAGATATTAGAGGAAAAGAAAGAATTATAACTGCTCAAAGGAATGGAAGAAAAGAATAAAAGTGATGAGCTGCTTGCAAAAGCTCAGAGAATCTGCTCTGAAAGAGAATATTGCGAAAGCGATATCAGGAATAAACTGGAATCGTGGGGCGAAACGGACGAAAAGCGAGTCAGTATTATAATTGCATCTCTGAAAAAAGAAAAATTCATCGACGAGGAGAGGTATGCCGGTGCTTTTGCCAGGGACAGGTTCAAATATCAACAGTGGGGTAAGGTAAAGATCGCAGCCCAGATGAAGTTAAAACACATCCCTTCGGCGGTAATCGCATCAGGGCTCAGTACCATAGATGAAAAAGAATACCTCGAAATGCTTAAGGAGACACTGCTAAAACACAGGAAAAATATAAAGGCAAAAAACAGGTACGATCTGAAAGGCAAGCTGCTGAGGCATGCACTGGCAAAAGGCTTTGAGAGCCACCTTGTTTATGAACTGGTAAACCAGATTGCCGGTGAAGACCTGTCAGAATAGCATCCGCCATTCAAGAAGCAGAAACGGGTAGAATGCAGCAATCACCATTATAATAGAAATTGTGGCATCAAGATAAGGGACGAAAGGAGCTACAACCACCTTTCTGTAGATATAAGCAACCATTACCAGGCGAATGATAAACTGGACCAGAAAAAATATAAATACCCTTACTGAATACTGATTCCACATTATGGCTTCATCAAATCGTCCTCGTACAATTAGCGAGAAGGCATGCGAAAGGCCACAGGAAGGGCATGGCTGGCCGGTTATTTTCTCATGAAAACAAACAACAGGGTAATCATTCTTATCAGGTGAATAATAAACGGAGTAACCCATTATTAAAAGGATTACTCCGGCAAGTATAATGTTGACAGTGAAATAGGCTCCTTTGAATGCGAACTTTTTCACCGTTGTGATTTACTTCTTGATTATTACGGTGGTTATGGTATCACCTTCCAGCTCATCAAGTGTCTTCTCAAGATCATGACCTGATGTGGTTGTCTTAACCTCAATCGTATCCTTGTTATTGGTTACTTTTATTGAGAAATTCTTCCCGTCAAAATCGTCACCTATCTCGGTTTTTATATCATTCATAGCCTTCTCAATATCTTTTGACCATGAACCTGAATGATGAGCAAATCTTGACACTACATATCCCTGCGAAAGTGAAAGCATCAATGCTATGATACCCACAACAAGTCCGCCAACAAGCATCCCCCTGTTGTTGCTTTCGCGTGATAGGCCAATAATTCCCAACACAACAGCAATAACACCCGGAATGACAGCCATAATTCCCACACATGGAATTATTGCCATAAGAAATGCTATAATGCCTGTTATAAGAGCGCCTATTGCCAGACCTGATCCCTGATTGTTTTTAACTTCTTCCATGACGATTTGTATTACTTTTTTACTATTTCTCTTTCAGGATTTTTACCATATCCTGTTCTAAAGACGTAACCGGAGTCTCAATGATGCGTCCGGCTTCAACATTATTTTTATAAAATATGAAAGTCGGGACTCTCTGGATGTTTAAAACAGAGAAATTTCCAAGGGGAGCAACCTTATCCAGGTCCACTCCTATCATGTGAATTTTTTGTTTTGGAAAGCCCCATATGTCAACGATTTTCATAAAATGTGGCACCTCCCGGCGGCTGTCTGGGCACCAGGTTCCCAAAACCACCGTTATCCTCAGTCCGGTTGTGTCCAGTTTCATCACTTCAGCCATTGCGATGGAGTCAGGCTGAAAGTCATTAAACCCGCGCATGAACCACTCTCCGTGTGGCGGGTCATAAAGCCGGTCAGGGTTCATGTCTCCCAGAAGCCAGGTGGAAGCATCACGAAAGTCAATGAAATGCTCCGCAGAGTCATCGGTCTTCATAGATTGAGTCGTATTGGTGGTAACACTTTTCTGTGTTGTTCCGCATCCGTAAAGAATCAAAAACACCAACATCACAGGAATGAAAAGATTTCTCATGGTTAATGTATTATGATGCAATTTAAAAAATTACGCCGTATTTGTTTGAACCTGTCTTATCAGAATAATTTTAGTCCTATCACTATACTGATCCTTTTCAAAAATGAATCATAAAGAGGGTTGGTTACTCTGCATAAATCCCGGTTTGTATAATATCTGGCTTCCAGACTAATTCTTTTATAATCAATACCGGCCCCCACTGCAAGACTTCTACCGGTAAATATATCTACATGACGATCATAATACTCTATTCTTGACTTGAAGTTCGTACTTAAACCTGTGCTATAAAAAGCATCAATAAATGCTTTGGTGTTTTTTCCATAGAACTTATAGTACCTTAGCCCTAAAGGATACTCAATAAACGGATAATCCACTGCAACATTCCCGTCTGATGTTACCAGATGCTGAAAAGTAGGTTCAAATACCACACTCATTCTGTTTTTATTGAATGGCAGGATATATTCGGCTTCCAGTCCGACCCTGTAAGAGGTCACAGGGTCTAGCCAATCATGTGTATGATAATACTGGCTATTCACAATCAGTGTTGAATGTACAATGCCAGAAGTAATTCTTAAATTGAAATCTCCTTTAGTTTCACCGGCTGTGAATTCATTAACCGGAGTGTTATTTCCCCTGTTATAAGCAATAAAATATTTCTCCAGGGGTTTCCTGTCATATTCAAGATTTCTGACCGACTCCATTGTCATTCCAGGATACCTTACATTAGTCCAGAGCTGTTGACGAAATGCATAGTTTGTTGCAATGTCGCCACTTTTAACCAGGTATCTCTTATAAATCAGCGGTACCAGGGCAGAGTCAGAAAGCGAATAAAAGTATCTCCTGATATTTCCTTTTTGATAACTGTATAAAGATGCCTCTCCCTGAACAAGAACTTTCAGGAATACTGACATCGAATTCCAGACAGGGTTCTTATCAGAAGTTAAAAAAGGAAAGTCGTCTCCTGAAATATCAATCTGAACAATTCTCCTGATATATCTGCATACACCATCAATACCAAACTCCAGAACATCCTGAATCCCAATGGTTATGGGATTGTTTCCATCCGGCATAAGGTAGCAGATCTCTTCCGGTGTATCCAACCAGTCAATATTTTTAATCTGGCATTCAATCTTTGAACCATCATTAAAAATAATATAACCTGGCTCAAAGCCAATCTGTCCGAAAACAGTGGTTGAAAGCGAGAAAAGTAATAAACAGAAAACTTTCCTGATCATAGTGAAAGTGGTATTTTATCACTGAAAGACATTGTTCAGTAAATATAATAAAGCTTTCGTTAAAAATGTAAATGTCAAAAAGAAGCTTCTTATTTCTTTCCTGCTTTTATTTCTGAGGGCTTCAGGCAGTTGTATACAAATTCGTTGACCGGTGTTTTTATTCCATATCTGGCAGCAAGTCTTACCACTGTACCATTCTGATATTCAAGTTCTGATGGTCTTCCCTCCCATATATCGCGGGCAAGTGAGGTTGATGAGTCATAGGGGTAGCTGTCAATAACTGCGACCACTTCATCTACATAACCGGCTTTGATATTTACGCCGGCTTTCAGGGCAAGGTCATAAATCTCCGTCATCAGGTCAATCATCATCTTCCTTGTCTCCGGCAGTTCACGTAGTTCGCCGTAAGTGGTACGTGTAACAGCCATAAGCCCGCTCATGCAGATGCCAAGGAATTTTTTCCATATCTCGGCAGTAATATCAGGAGCTATCGCTGATTTTATTCCTGCAGCATCAAAAAGAGCTTTTATCTCTTTTACGCGTGGTGTCACAGAGTTGTCAAACTCGCCAAACAATATCTCCGGGTCAATGCCAACATGAGCGATGACCCCTGGCGACTCAATTTTGCTGATGATACGGCATAACCCGCCCAATACAAAGCCCTTCCCCAGAGCATCCTCCATCTCGGTTGAGGAGGTGACCCCGTTTTCCAGAGGAAGAACAACGGTTTTATCATGCATTATTTTCTTCAGCTCCGGTGCCACATCTTTCATCTGCCATGCTTTCACACATACAAGAATCAGATCCTGCACTCCCAGATCTGCGATTTTGTCAGAGGCCTTCACAGAAGGTATAACAAAGTCGCCATTAATACTTTTTACAGCAAGCCCTTTCTCTTTTAATGCGTCAAGGTGGCTGCCACGAGCCAGGAAAGAGACATCATTATTTGTTCTGGCAAGTCGTCCGCCAAAATAACCTCCTACACCACCGGTGCCTATAACTGCAATTTTCATCTTTGTGTTTTTTCTGATTAACAAAAATAAACATTGTAAGTTCTTTAAGTAAGAAGTATCGGAAAATTGAAAGGTTCTTTCGGTTTTTATCTCCCGGATGACAGCGTCTTTTGTGACTTCCGAGGATAAATATAAATAATTATTACCTATTGACACTATATGTATCGTTCTGATCCGATGGCGCCCGGGATGAATAACCACAAGCAGAAAACCAAGCGAGGCAACATAATAAAACCATCGGGCAGATTCTGGATCTTTCGTAAGGTCACGCCATGGCGTGACCCTACAACAAACCTTTTAATCCCGTAGGGACATGCCATGGCATGTCCCTACATCATGGCATGTTCCTGCCAAACCTCCTTAAAAATCTGCAAACCGGATTGTTTACCATAAAAAAAAGTCCAAAGGTAATCCCCCTTTGGACTTTCAACTTTTAACTTTTGACTTTTGGCTCCTACAGCGTATGCATGAGAATGCCAAGTATCTGTTTTGCTGCTTTGGCGACTGATGTACCGGGTCCGAAGATGGCTGCAACACCGGCATCATACAGGAACTGATAATCCTGGGCAGGAATAACGCCACCTGCAATTACAAGGATATCTTCCCTGCCAAGCTTACGGAGCTCATCTATAACCTGCGGAATAAGTGTTTTATGTCCCGCTGCAAGGCTTGATACGCCAAGCACATGTACGTCGTTTTCAACGGCCTGACGGGCTGCTTCAGCAGGTGTCTGGAACAATGGTCCCAGGTCAACATCAAAGCCCAGATCGGCATAACCTGTTGACACTACCTTGGCACCACGGTCATGACCATCCTGACCCATCTTGGCAATCATAATTCTTGGCTGTCGTCCTGCTTTTGCAGCAAATTCTGAAGCCAGTTTCTTTGCTTCTTCGAAATCGGAGTCTGATTTATATTCCGATGAATAGACTCCGGAAATTGTTCTTATCACAGCTTTATACCTCCCGGCTATTTTTTCACATGCATAAGATATCTCGCCCAGTGTGGCGCGTTTTGAGGCAGCATCAACAGCCAGCTCAAGCAGGTTACCCTCGCCG
>Ga0116171_10002257_pt1 | contig 18442 bp, 10 predicted proteins | sample AD_JPNHW2_MetaG_FD_89798 | JGI IMG/M metagenome (GOLD analysis project Ga0116171, IMG submission 89798) | Active sludge microbial communities of municipal wastewater-treating anaerobic digesters from Japan - AD_JPNHW2_MetaG | ecosystem: Engineered > Bioreactor > Anaerobic > Digestate | place... | reverse complement strand
AGTTGTTTTGCAATATCTCGAATCGGCTTTTCACCCATTCCGTAAACAAGGATATCCGCTTTTGAATCGAGTAGGACGGAATTCCTGACTTTGTCAGACCAATAATCATAGTGCGGAATTCTTCTCATGGAAGCTTCAATGCCACCCAATACCACTGGAACAGATTTGAAAAGACGCTTCAGGATTTGCGTATAGATGATCACAGCTCTATCGGGACGAAGTCCCATCCTGCTGTCAGGAGAATACATGTCCTTTGATCTTATCTTTTTCTGAGCAGTATAGTGGTTCACCATGGAATCCATGTTACCGGATGTGACACCGAAGAACAATCGGGGGGGGCCCAATTTCTTGAAATCATCATCCGAATGCCAATCAGGCTGGGCTATGACGCCCACTTTGTAGCCCAGTGATTCAAGATATCTGCCGATAATAGCAGCACCAAAACTTGGATGATCGACATATGCATCCCCTGTGATCAAAATGATGTCACATTGATTCCATCCGAGAGCATTCATCTCCTCGAGACTCATAGGCAGGAAATTCATTTTTTGTTTCATGTCTGTATTGATTTTGAATAATAAAAAAAGGTAAAGAAAAAACTCCTTACCTTTTCTATATTCAATAACAATCAAGCCTAATTGCGCACCCTCATGACGTTGATAGCCTGAACGCCCTTATCTGTGGGAAGAAGGTCGAATTCCACTTCTTCATCCTGTTCAAGCACTTTGAGATCCATAGGAGAACTTGTCACAATCGATTTCCAATGTACAAAATACTCCTGGTTATCATCCGTAATAATAAAGCCATAACCTTTGTTGGTGTTAAACCACTTAACCTTACCTTTCATGAATTTTTATCCTTTCTAATGTTTCAGTTGATATGTCATTTTTCCAATCGAATGAGAGTGAGTCAACGAATAGTTTTCCAAGAGGTGAAATTAACTCTCCGGGTTGAATATCGATTCCTTGATAAGCGTTGCATACAATCATCTATGAATCATCGTGTCAATCAGTCAAATTTATACTGGATATTCATCATAGTACCCTCTTCATGAATATCACCAACATGCCCCTATCAGTATGAACCAAATATGATAAATGCATAACTCAATCAAAAACAAGAGAATAAAGAAAAAAGTTTTAATGGTGCTTCTTTGGTTTTCCATGTGCTTTCCATGTTGGATTAGGGGGATTCACTGGGTCAAATCGGCTGGAAGATGCATGAATATTAGGTGAAAAAAAGCTGTGTAAAATAGGGGGAAATTGAATGAAAAAGTAGTTGACACCATTACAAGTAAATTTACAAATCAGGTGTTATTAGTTGACCCTTAAAATAATCTTGTATGTGAAATGAAAGTAAGTTGCTTACTGAAGATAAAAACAACACGACAAAGATCAAGGGGGTACGATGAAACGCTATTCTATTTTTCTTATCATTCTCATGCTATTCATATCAATAGCAGCATGGGCAGATCAAGTCACCATCGGTACTGGAACTTCTACGCAAGAAGGTCCTCTCAATCGTTATTGGAACTATGGAGCTTTTGAAGGTATATATCTCCAAAGTGAAGTTGGTCCTGCATGCACGATTTCTGCGATTGGGTTCAACAAGGCAAGCGGTTCGGATGTGAACCCAATCACATCCGTTACGATCTACATGAAAACAACTTCTGAAACAACACTGGCAACAGGAAATTATTCGACGACAGGTTATACGCAGGTATATTCTGGTTCTTTCCCTAATACTGCTACCAGTGGCTGGATGGAACAAACGCTGACAACTCCATTTAATTATGATGCAAGCGGTAATCTTGCGATTTTGATTGTACACGGCTATCAATATTATACATCTAGCCGTCCTTACTGGTATTATACGGCAACTGCCGATTATAAAACCCGTGCGACATATGAGGATGACGAAGCGCCTATATCACTTACGGCAAACTATAATCGTCCGAATATCAAGATCACATACACACCAAGCACTCCAATGGTTTATACTTCTTCCACAACAACCCAGAATACGACCAGTCTTTATGCAGGTGATGCCAACCAGCAAATCATTGGGATGCAAGTGGTCATGAACGGAGGATTATCTCCATTATCCGCTACTCAATTTACAGTGAATGCAAATGGTTCAACTTCTGTTTCCGATATTTTGAATGCAAGGATCTATTATACTGGAACAAGCTCCACATTTGCAGCAACAAACCAGTTCGGTTCTACAGTAACTTCACCGACGACAGCTAATTTTAACATAACAGGAAGCCAGGTTCTTTTCGCAGGGACGAACTATTTCTGGCTTACTTTTGACGTGTCTGCTTCCGCAGTAGCGGGACATGTTATAGATGGTGAATGTTCATCCTTGATAGTGGCTGGTGTTTCACACGTACCCACTATTACAGCTCCCACCGGCAATCGTTCTGTCTTGGTACCACTAACCGGAACGAAGACAATTGCCACGACAGGTGGTGATTACGCAAGTTTTACAGAAGCAATCAACGTATTGAATTCGACATATATAGGTGCCGGTGGTGTGACATTCATCGTAACATCAGGGAATGTATTCACTGAAGATCCTCCTGCAATTACCGCGTCTGGTGCTTCAGATAGACCCATTATATTCCAAAAATCATCTACTACTGCACCAATTCTGAAACCAACTGGAACAACTGGCACATCGGATGCAGGTATTGCCATTAATGGTGGTGATTACATTACCTTTGATGGCATTAATATCTCGATTGCGACTGGTACTGCTGTTGAATATGGGTATTATCTGTACGGAACTGCCACCAATGGAGCGCAACATAATACAATCAAGAATTGTACGATTTCCTTGAGTAAGTCTAATACTTCTTCGAATGGAATTCACACTTATTCAATAGCAACTACTTCAGCAGGTGCTAACAGTTATAATAAGTTCTACAATGTAACAATTACAAACTGTTACAGTGGTATCAGTTTAGCGGGATCAAATACTATCGGCGCAGAAGACACTGGCAATGAAATCGGGACTACTGCTGGAGTTAACTCAATCTCCAATTTTGGGAACTCCACTGGTTCAGTTGCCGGTTATGGAGTCTATGCTTATGAACAGACAAATGCCAAAGTATTCAGTACCAATGCTGTAAGTGGCACTTCTTCCACTGGTTCCCTATATGGTTTCTACATAAGTGGTTCATCCTCAACAGTGGATGTGTATTTGAACTCAGCATACACCATTTCCAGTACTAGCGGAAGCATCTATGGCATCTATGTTGCCAGCGGTACTGCTGTAAATATCTACAGGAATAATATTTATGGTCTAACCTATAGCGGTTCAGGAGCTGGAGCAGTTTACGGTATCTATATTTCCGCTGGAACGACGAACAACATCTACAACAATATGATTCGCACGCTAGCTGCTGCCAATAGCACAGGCGTACCTTCACAAACAGGTATCTATTTAAGCGCGGGCACGACAAACAATGTGTATTACAATACCGTTGCTCTGAGTGGTACGGCAACGGGGACAAGCGTTAGTTCGGCTGCCTTGTATGCAACAACCACACCTTCCACCATCGACTTGCGCAATAATATCTTTGTGAACAATTCTGCATCAGGTAGCGATGCTGCAGGAAGAGCAGTTGCCTTCTGGAGGAGTTCAACCGGCTATACGAATATTTCAGCACTATCCAATAATAATCTGTATTATGCAGGTACTCCAGGTGCTAAGAACCTTATATTCTATGATGGAACTACTTCCATGCAAACCCTGGCGGAATACAAGTCGGCTATTGCCTCTAGAGAACAACTGTCAGTTACTGAAAATCCACCATTCATTTCAGCAACCAATATCCACATAAGTGCTGCTACCGCCACCCAGGTGGAAAGTGGCGGAACACCGATTAATTCTCCAATCACAGTATCTGTCGACTTTGATAATGCTGCGAGAAATGCATCGACACCAGATATCGGAGCTGATGAAGGTAATTTCCTGATCCTGGATGGCATGCCTCCGGTGATCTCTTATACACCTATTACGAATAATACAAACACAATCTCTGTTGTTCTCTCAAATGTGACTATTACAGATGGAAGTGGAGTGAATGTCACAGCAGGAACAAAACCAAGGGCTTATTTCAAGAAAAGCACAGATGCAAATGTCTTTGGTGCAAACAATTCAGGTGCGAATGGTTGGAAATGGGTGGAAACAAGTAGCAGTGCCAGCCCATTCAGTTTCACACTCACCTACTCATTGCTCCAGAGCTTACCCGTAGGTGGTGAAACCATTCAGTATTTCGTGGTTGCACAGGACCTGGCAACAACCCCGAATGTGGGAGCACAACCAACGGTTGGTTTTGCGGGTACATCTGTTGCATCCATCACCAGTGCTCCGACAACTCCCAACAGCTATATCATTATTCCATCTCTTAGCGGTATTAAAACAGTTGGTACTTCAGGTAATTATCCTACGCTTACTGCCGCCATAACAGCATTGGCAAGCGCAGAATTAATAGGTGCATTGGAGTTAAGGCTGATTGATTCAAATTACTCAACCACTGAAACATTCCCGCTGACAATCGGTACAGTAGCTGGTATTAGCGCTGCAAATACGATTACGATCAAGCCTGCTCCCGGTAATAGCTCCGTAACAATTACAGGATCTAATTCCACAGGCATCTTTAATTTGAATGGTGCAACCTATATTACCATCGATGGTGCAAGCAGCGGAACCAATCAGAATCTCACTATTAACAATGATAATACTTCAGGACCTGTGATTAATTTCTCGGGTGCATCCGCAAATAATACAGTCAAAAACTGCTTAATCACAGGCACGAATTCAAGCACATCATCCGGATTGGTATATTTCTATACCACTGCAACCGGGAATAATAATGTAATCAATAATTGTGCTTTTAAGAAAGGTTCAACTGCTCCTGCGCTCGGTGTATATGTTGGTGGTTCTTTTACAGGTGCACAAACTATACAGGGTTGCGACATAGGCGGAATGGCTTCTTACGGCATCTACACAAGCAATTCATCGTCAAATGGAGTCTTGATACAGCAGAATAAGATTCATGATTTTGGGTCTTATGGCTTGTATTTATCTAGTGGAAACGGTATCGTTGCAGATAGATGCGAATTCTATTCTAATTCAGCATCATCAAGTTCATTATATGGTGTCTATCTTAGTAATACACCTAATGTAGTTGTTAAAAAATGCAAAATCCACGATTTAGTTGGCTCTTCATCAGCTAGTCTGACAGGTATTTATATGATTTTAGCGAGCAGTACACCAATTAATTTCCTTGTCGTAAATAATGAAATCTACCTGGAAACAGGAGTAGCGACAACAACTGGTACTGTTAAGGGAATTGATTATTTCGGATATGTTGCTAATGTCGGAGATATCGATTATAATTCTGTTTATATAGGTGGATCCAGTACGACTGGTGGTACAAGCTATGCCTTCCATAAGCGGGATTCTGCACTTTCTCTCACCGTAAAAGATAATATCTTCATGAACGCACGCAGTAATAGTACAGGAACAGGAAAACACTACGCTGTTGGCTTTACTAACATAACTACAACAACCCTGGCACTTAACAGAAATGATTACTTCGTAAGTGGAACAGGTGGTGTCCTGGGGTTATGGTCCTCTACTGATGAGGCAACTCTTGCAGCATGGCAGGGAGCATCAAGCCAGGATGCTAATTCCATATCAGCAAGCCCATCTTTCAGCTATGGATCAAATTTCCTACGTCCATACAACAGCTCACCATTGTTTGGAGCGGGTTCACCAGTAACCGGAGTAACTGATGATATCCTCGATGGAACACGTAGTTTGACCACACCAGCTATTGGCGCTTATGAAACCGGTGTAGCTGGCGGATTACTCGTTGCTCCGACAAATGTTGAAGTCAAATTGGATGGGGCGAATACAGAAATTCAATGGGATGCTGTTCCTTATGCAACCGGATATAAGGTGTATTGGGGCACGAATCCCTATGGTACGACATGGACTCTTCTCGCATCACCCACAACAAATGACTACATAGATACGAATCACACACCGGGATTCAGATTCTATAAGGTTACAGCAACACAGTGATAACTCACTGACTTGATATCAAGGCAGGGACTCACAGAGTTCCTGCCTTTTTTATGATTAAAAAAGTTATTAATACTTCAATAATTATGTTTTATATTCTATATATGGAAAGTTTATTGCATCAATTTGGTTATGACTTTACAAATCTGAGAATCTGTACTGAAATTGTAAAAACCTCAATGACTGTAGCGAATATGCCGAATCGAGATCAAGCGAATCTAAATGTATAGCAGAGCAAAATGAAGAGTATATCAGGATTATGGGGGAATTATGAAAGCACAATACTTGTTAATAATCATTGTCACTCTGATGTTCATTCCTTTATCAGTCTTTGCAGTTGATGTTTCCATAGGAACAGGAGACAATGATCTATGCATTCTTCCGGTTCATATGTGTTTTAAGAGCAGCATCACCGAGACGATATATTCCTCTTCGGATGTGAATACCAATGGTTCCTTAACCGGAATTTCCTGGTACAATACATTTATGCAATCCTGCATGCAGAAACCCATCAAAATATGGGTAGGTGAGACTTCTCAGACCAATTTGTCTGGTGGATGGATTCCTTCAACAGACTTGTCTCTTGTTTTTGAAGGCTTCATTGATTTCCCTGCCGGAGACAATAACATTCCCGTTCAATTCAATACACCTTATCAATACCAGGGTGGTAATCTTGTGATAATGGTATTACGCCAGATGGATACCCAACTTTATTCCGAATCGATTAATAGGTTTTACTGCTCAGATGGCGACGTATCATGCGGCCGCTCTTATGGCAATGATACCACAGAACCTGATCCAACAGCTCCACCAGTGACAATGTGGATAGTTTCGGATTATCCCAACATCACTCTTCATTTCGATGATGATCAGGTTTATATAACAGGTAGGGTTGTATCAAGTTTCATGCCATCAGCAGGTGTCGGCGGGGCAACCATCACCTTATCAAATGTCATGACATATACTGCTACAACGGATAGTAATGGTTATTTTACTTTTCCGTCAGTCATGCCGGATATGACGTATGCATATACCATTTTCGCACCGGGTTATACACCGATCGCTGGAACCATTGCCGTTTCCAATGTAGACATGAATATGGGTACTTTTATGCTTCCCTCTGTTGTTGAACCTGCATCAGATGTGACTGCCACAATAATAGGGAATAATGCTGTCATAAATTGGGAACCACCCATTACTGATTCGATTGTAGCCTATAATGTTTACAGATTATATGCAAACCAGAGTAATAATCCAGAGACTTGGACATTGTTGACCACTACCCCTGTAGATTCATCTTCATATACGGATGTAGGCTGGAGTATGTTATCTCCTGGTGAGTATTTATGGGCAGTGATCGTCGTATATCCTGAAAATGTGTTGTCGGTACCAGCACTTTCAAATCATTTATTAACAACAGATGTAGGTATTATATCAGGAATAGTCACAGCAGCGCAATGGCCACAATCGCCAATAGAAGGGGCTGCTATTTCTGTAAATGGAATAACAGCATATACTGACGCTTCTGGAGCTTATTCATTAATCATAAGTTGTGGAACATATTCTGTAACTTGTTGGCACGCGGATTATACCCCAGTAACAGAAAACAATATCATAGTAAATATGGCTTCAACAACTACGCTGAATTTTCAACTGAACCATTCTTTTCCATTTTTCTCGGATGATTTTGAAAGTTATACTGATTTCGCAACTTCATTTCCGGTATGGACTACTTTGGATCTTGATGTAATGACAACATATGGTATTGATGGATATAGCTGGCCTGGATCTGGGCAGCCACAAGCTTTCATGGTTTTTAATCCATCAGCTACAACACCACCATTAGATGAATCTCTCGCTCACGGTGGTTTAAAATGTGCTGCTTGTTTTAATTCGACTTTTTCAGTTTGCAATGATTGGTTGATTTCTCCTCGGTTATATTGTTCTTCTGCTTCGCAATTATCATTTTGGGCAAGATCATATGTCAGTACTTACGGCTTGGAACGCTTTATGGTAGGGATATCTACCACAAGTAATATTCCATCGAGTTTCTCATTTATACAAGGACCAACTTATATTCAAGCTCCAGTAAATTGGACTCTGTATGATTATGATTTATCAGCTTATCAAGGTCAGAATATATATTTTTGCATAAAATGTATTTCAGATAATGCACTCCTGTTCCTTGTCGATGACATTAATTTCTATAGCTGGACTGGAGCTAATGACGATCAAAATGCTGTGCCATCAGTTTCAAAACTCATTGATAATTATCCCAACCCATTCAACCCAAATACAACAATTAAGTACTCTATTCGAAAGGAATCTGCTGTTAATATCACGGTATACAATACAAAAGGGCAAAAAGTAAGGATTCTCGTTGATGGAACAATACCAGCAGGTGAACATGTTGTTTTATGGGATGGAAATGATATGAAGGGCGCTCCAGTTTCAAGCGGGGTATATTTTTACAGGATGAAGGCAGGTGCATTCAATTCCACTAGGAAGATGATATTAATGAAGTAAATTCATATTTTCCTCCGTTTATTCTCTCTATGAACTGAATATGTTTGGATTCTGCCAGTTTGTGAACAAATCAGCATTGGAATTGAATTTCTTTAATGCAAGAATAGGTTGACATCAGAAGAAGTGTAGAATTTTTTGCCTTAAAGGGATTTTTCATCAGATTATCTCATATCAGAGAAAGTTAATGATTATATTACAATAAGATATAAATATGGAGGAAAAAATGGACAGCAAGAAACGTGTTTATCTGTTCGGAAACGGAAAAGCCGAAGGTGGAGCAGATATGAAGAACCTGCTTGGCGGCAAAGGTGCTAACCTTGCAGAGATGAATCTTATCGGTGTTCCAGTCCCTCCCGGTTTCACGATTTCAACAGATGTGTGTACGGAATTCAATACGATTGGATCAGACAAGGTACGTCAGATCCTCACTGATGATGTTCGCAAGGCTGTTGAACACATCGAAAGCATGACAGGAACCAAGTTCGGTTCAAACCAAAATCCGCTGTTAGTGTCTGTTAGATCAGGCGCTCGTGCATCAATGCCGGGAATGATGGATACCATTCTTAACCTGGGTCTGAATGATGATGCAGTTGAAGGTCTTACCCTCAAGACGCAGAATCCACGCTTTGCCTGGGATTCCTACCGCCGCTTTGTGCAGATGTATGGTGACGTAGTGCTTGGTCTGAAGCCGGCATCCAAGGAAGAGATCGATCCTTTCGAGGAAATCATAGAGAAAGTCAAGCACGAGAAAGGCGTTCATAACGACCTTGATCTGACCACAGAAGATTTGAAGGAACTCGTCGTTCGCTTTAAGAATGCTGTGAAGGAACATACAGGACATGATTTCCCGAATGATCCATGGGAACAACTCTGGGGTGCTGTATTTGCAGTATTCAGCAGTTGGATGAACGACAGAGCCATCTTCTATCGCCAGTTGAACAACATTCCCGCAGAATGGGGAACAGCAGTTAACGTCCAGGCGATGGTCTTCGGCAACATGGGTGATTCAAGTGCAACCGGCGTTGCCTTTACACGTGATGCTGCTACAGGTGAAGCCCTATTCAACGGTGAATACCTGATCAATGCACAGGGTGAAGACGTTGTGGCTGGTATTCGTACACCGCAGGTCATCACGATTGAAGGCTCACGCAGATGGGCAGTTTTGGCTGGAGTCACAGAAGAGGAAAGAAAAGCCAAGTACCCTTCTCTTGAAGAAACCATGCCCCAAACTTACAAAGAACTCTTTAATATCCAGAAGAAACTGGAAAACCATTATAAAGATATGCAGGATCTTGAATTCACGATCCAGGACGGAAAGCTCTGGCTGCTTCAAACCCGTAACGGAAAGCGTACAGGCGCTGCCATGGTGAAGATTGCCATGGATATGTATCGTGAAGGCGTTATTGATGAAAAGACAGCCTTAAAGCGTCTTGAACCACAGAAACTGGACGAACTTCTACATCCTGTTTTTGACAGGGATGCCATTAAAAAGGCACAAGTCGTTTCCAGGGGTCTTCCGGCTTCTCCGGGTGCTGCTACAGGTCAGATCGTGTTCTTCGCAGATGATGCAGAAAATTGGGTCAAGGAACATAAACGGGTCGTTCTTGTTCGTATCGAAACTTCTCCTGAAGATTTGAGAGGCATGAACGTTGCTGAAGGTATCCTGACTGCTCGTGGCGGTATGACTTCCCATGCTGCAGTAGTTGCCCGTGGAATGGGTAAATGCTGTGTTTCCGGTGCAGGTACTATCGTTATTGATTATAAGAATCGCACGATGACTGCAGGGAATGTTAAATTCAATGAAGGCGACTGGATTTCTCTTAACGGTTCAACCGGAGAAGTGTATAAAGGTCAAGTCGAAACCCGCGACCCGGAACTCGATGCCGATTTCCAAATGATCATGGATATTGCCGATAAATATACACGTATGTACGTGAGAACCAATGCAGATACACCGCATGATGCCAAGGTCGCACGTGATTTTGGTGCAAAGGGTATCGGACTCTGCCGCACAGAACACATGTTCTTTGAAGGCAACCGTATCGTTGCAATGCGTGAAATGATCCTTGCCGATGATGAAGCTGGACGCCGCGAAGCGCTGAAGAAGCTTCTTCCCATCCAGAGAGGTGACTTTGAAGGTATCTTTGAAGTGATGAACGGACTTCCTGTGACCATCCGCTTGCTGGATCCACCACTGCATGAATTCGTTCCACAGGAAGAAAAGAACCAGCAGGAAATGGCAAAAGACATGGGTATCAGCGTAGAGAAGATTCGCAACAAGGTTGCTTCACTGCATGAATTGAATCCCATGCTTGGTCATCGTGGCTGCCGTTTGGGCATCACCTATCCTGAAATCACCGAGATGCAGGCACGTGCCATCATCGAAGCTGCCATGAACCTGAAAGCGAAAGGCATTACTGCCGTTCCTGAGATCATGGTACCTCTTGTAGGCACTGTCGCTGAATTCAAGATGCAGAAAGAAATTGTCACCCAGACCGCTGAAAAGGTATTTGCCGAAAGAAACGACCGCATCGATTATCTGGTTGGAACCATGATCGAAATTCCACGTGCAGCTCTCGTTGCTGACCAGATTGCCGAAGAAGCTCAATTCTTCTCCTTCGGAACCAACGACCTGACCCAGATGACATTCGGATATTCACGTGACGATGCCGGTAAGTTCCTTCCGATCTACGTGAAGTTAGGTATTCTCAAACAAGACCCGTTCCAGGTACTGGACCGTGAAGGTGTTGGACAACTCGTGAGAATGGGAACCGAACGTGGTAGAAAGACCAATTCGAATCTTAAGGTTGGCATTTGCGGCGAACATGGCGGCGAGCCAAGTTCAGTCGAATTCTGCCATATCGTTGGCATGAACTACGTGAGTTGCTCACCTTATCGTGTGCCAATCGCACGTATCGCAGCGGCTCAGGCAGCACTGAATAATTAACAAAAATAGCAAAAGATATCTGGAAAAATACAAAACCCCGCTATCATGCGGGGTTTTTTTTATAACTTTGGTTATTATTTGATTATCAGTTTGAGAGCATGTGAGTTTTTTAATCACGCTAATACTGCTATACGAAATATATCTCACATTTGTCTCCAACATTTCGTATTTCTGTACTAATATAATAAATCCATTCACTTGATTATTCGAAGGTATTGAACATTAATAAAATCAAGTATCTCTGATAATTAATAATCTGAACAGATTACGGATTTCTATTTCTTTTTGAAATAATTTTCGTTATCCTTCGAGTGATGCAAGATCGGACCATTTTGATGCTTCTGAAGTTCACTTTCTTGCAGAAGTTGAATCTCAAGATAACAATGTACTGATGAATCGGTAATAAAAGCTCTCGAAGGGAATTCTGTTTCTATTCCATATCTGATACTATTAATGATTCGTCCCCCGAAAAATGAAAGATTTAAAATTGGATCAAAAAGATTTTTATGTATTTGAAAAGTAAAAATCGCCTCAGGATTATTATCGTCAAGTAGTGTATAATCCCGATTCACAGATTCAATGGAGTCTGCTCGGTTCACTCTACCAGCAATATAATTATGCCCAATAACGAAATGTTCACCTGCTTTGTAGAGAGAATCAATTGGGTCAAGTTTGAAAGTAACAGTTACTTCAAATCTCTTTTCTTTATCAAGGCTTGGAAGTTTAGAAGTTTCATATTCAACTTTCAAAGGTACACAGCGATCGTTGTTTAACGGGTTGGAATAGTTATGCCAAGTAATGATAACATCAGTTTGTTGATCTGCCTTAAGTTCCACTCCGATTGATATGAACAGCAATACCAATATAAATGGTGTAAAAATAAAATATCTCACATTTCCCCCCATTATGTAGTATTTTTTGTTAATGATATTCCTTTTATAGACTTTCCTCTTTCTGAGAACACACTTGTAATGATGTAGTCAAGTATTATCTTTTTCATCCCAAACCTACAATGTTATCTGAACTAACAGACTGAAAGGTACTTATCAACTCCACACAAGATACTTGTAGGCTTAGCCAATCGTCTTTCAATCCTTTTCCAAAACCCCAGGATGACACCACAATTATCGCAGGATAACCGCACCCTTGTACGGTAATGAACCGATTGATCTGCACTAATACAATTGTAGATTTGTACTTGATTTCCAAGTGAGGGAAGAGCTATTTATCGAATACTTGTCAGGTTTCGCTATTCAATTCTGCATCAATTCCTTGTTTTCCAGCACTTCCGCTACGGTATGAAGGGAACCGCAGACAACGACCATGTCATTTTCGCGGCATTCATCCAATGCCTTTTTAGTTGCTGATACAACATCTGGCATCGTTTCATAGGAAGCCTGGCATTCCGCAAGGATCTTTACTTCGTCTTCGATGGTGGCTGCCCGGTCGGAATGATTCTGTGTGATATAGAAATGATCAGCGATGGTGTTCATCTTCCTGAGCATCGAGCCATAGGGTTTATCATGCAGAATTGCTGTGACAAAACGATAACGCTTATTCGGGAATATCTCCCGCAGATTTGTGATCAGGCTGTCCACCCCTTCATCATTATGCGCTCCATCGAGCAGGATGATCGCTTTTTTACGGATGACCTGCAGCCTGCCCTGCCATGCAATCTTAGCCATTGCAGAACGAATGTTTGCTTCAGAATACGGCTGATCAGTGAGCTTATTGTACAGAATGAAGGAAGTGAGGGCAAGGGACATATTCGTAGCCTGGTATTTTCCCAGGAGATTGGATTGGATATTTTCATAATGAATCTGCATTTCCGGAAAATGATAATCGAAGAAAGTTCCATGTTCCCCGGTGACTACATTCTCAATATAGAAATCGGTACCGAATTGATAAGTGGGTGCATTTCTTTCCAAAGCTACTTTTTTAATGACTTCCAGCGCTGATGGCTGTATAGGTCCTAAAACCACGGGAACACCCTGTTTAATGATCCCGGCTTTCTCGAAAGCAATCTTCTCGATAGTATCTCCGAGACTCTTGGGGTGGTCCATGGAAATGGTAGTGATGATGCAAACTGTAGAATGGAAAGGATTGGTGCCGTCGAGACGCCCGCCCAAACCCACTTCGAATATAGAGGTGCCTATTTTCTTCTCATTAAAAAGCTGGAAGGCGATGGCTGTCGTGATTTCAAAGAAGGATGCATCCCATTTTTGGAAAACAGCTTCCCATTCATGATAAATACGCAGGATTTCAGAAAAATCAACGTTTTTCCCCTGGATCCTGAATCTTTCGCAATAATCCACAAGATGCGGGGAAGTGTTCAAGCCCGTGATATGCCCATGTTGCAGGGCAAGTGCCTCGCAGGCGGCAGAGGTGGAACCTTTTCCATTTGTTCCGGCGATATGTATTCCGCGTAATTTCTCATTTGGGGAATCCATATCCTTCAGAATTCCTTCCATTCTATCCAAACCGAGTTTTACATTACCGGAGTAGCGTAAAAATATATGATCTAAGAATTCCTGATAAGTAAGCATGATAAAATCCTCTCTATAATAAGAAAACCTTCAGAAACATGTCCTGAAGGTTCTCTTTACAAAATTTCAATTTATTGAGTTGGTTTCATACTATCCAGGAAGCTCTGCGGAATCACATGACTTGGGAAATCCTTTGCATTTGGACAGGTAACTGTGATCTCATTACCGGCTGGATTGTATTTCCCAGACATCTGATATTTATCGCCCATACCATCTTCGGGGCATTCATAGACAGTCTTTAAATATGCAGCTGTTTTCAGGTCCATGGCATCACCTTTGAAATCGGCTTTTTTATCATTCATATACTGGTTGATAGCTCTGTATATCTCTTCCATATTCTTGATGCATTCTGTTTGCTTTTGCTTCTTGTTTACATTAAAGAATGATGGTAAAGCCAAAACGAAGATTAATGTCAAAGCTGCAATGATACTAATAATAGAGTATATCGAAAATCCTTTGGAATTGCGAAACATATTTCACTCCCACATTGTATTCAAATTCTTCTTTTAAAAAATTCCATGTGACCATTCTCGTCAAGATATTTCTCTTGAATTGGAAATTCAATATCATGCTTTTTTTCTTGCCCTGAATCACGGATTATGTATAATGAAATAGAATAAGGAGTCACAATGAAAAGATGTTTACTAATCATGATGGTACTTTTATCTCTCTCGTCTCTGGCTGCTGACCCAATAAATGTTTTTCGATTTGGTTTTCTTGCTCCCAAAGATGTATATACAGGTACGATTGCAGGTTATTGCTATGGTTCGACCTTTGATAATACGGTAACACTATTTACCAGCGGAGACCTGTTTTACCGGAACTACACCAAACAGAAGAAAATCGGGTATTATGAAATTGCCAATTCCGGTACCCATGTAGCCACGTATCTGAAAACGGCAGACATTTCCACTTACTATATTCCATTATTCCTGAATGGACAGGTCAATATACCCATGCAGGATAAATTTCGAATATATTGCGGAGGAGGATTTGGGTTTGGTCTTCTTTGGGAAGACGTATTTGTTGCGGCTGATCCGGAACATATGGCAGTTGATGAAACCAAATTCTTCAGTGGCTTTAATTGGAATTTACGAAGCGGAGTAAGATACCCTCTCAGCAGGCATACAGCATTGATCGGTGAATTATTCTACAACAGCGGGAGAATGAGAAGGGATATACTGGAAACCCCTGTGGGTATCACCTGGCATGAGATAAACATGGATGGTATTGGACTTCGCGTAGGCTTGGAAGTCCCGGCGTTTTAATTACTCTTTACGAGCATAAGCCAAAGAACTGATGACCATTGCAGTCAACATCAGAAATGCTCCGATGAGCATCTTAAAAGATACTAGTTCATGAAGCAGCAGCCAACCACCGAACATGGCGAAAACACTTTCCAGGCAGAGAATCAAGACGGATGTTGTCGGATCGATATGCTTCTGTGCTTCAACCTGCAGGGTGTAGGCAATTCCGACAGAGAATAATCCACCATAAATGATAGGAATTCCTGCATCATAGATGGATGCAAAGATGGATAAGTTTGAAATGGCTTCCGGTTGTTTCCATAACAGATAGATGAAACCTGCGATCAGACTCCCTATTGCACATACTGCATATTGTGAAAAAGCAAGATATATGCTGCTGGTTTTCTTTGTATATCGACCGATGACCTGTACATGAAATGCCCAGAAAAAAGCACTTATCAGTACGATCAAATCCCCGATATTGATGCTGAAGTTATGTTTCACGCTGATCAGATAGATACCGATGACCGAAATAAAGACTGCAACGAGATTCAAGAAACGTAATCGTTGCCCGATGAGCAATCCCAGGATAGGAACAAATACGACATATAGCCCGGTGATAAAACCTGCATTACCTGCAGTGGTCCATACAATGCCAATTTGCTGGAGGGATGCTGCAATAAAGAGGATAATACCCGGTAACCAGGGGAAAGGTGTTTTTTCATCAGTTGCCGGATTCCAGCGATACAGTAAGCCTACGACCACGGCTCCAATTGCAAAGCGTATCCCATTAAAGGTCATGGGATCGAGAGACTCCATCCCTTTGCGCTGTGCTACAAAAGCAAAGCCCCAAATGATGGATGTTAGGAATAATAATAAAATGGAATTGATTTTCTTACTCATTCCTATTATATAAACGAAAACAGCCTCTGAGTCAAGTATCAATTTATTTTTCCCGTTTTTTTCCATATTACTATGCAATATGTTTTCATTATATTATGCTGAATGGAAAAGATTTCAAACAAAGAAGATATTATATTGCTCGTGTAGGAATGTGATATATCATATCTTCTGCAAGCGCGAAAAGTGTCAGTGAAAATCCTATTCTTTGGGGATAGGTGAGATAAAAATTGAGAGGGATACGGGGCTCGAACCCGCGACCCTCAGCTTGGTAGTATCTCTGGAGATGATGAAGTATATAATAATCGTCCGTTTGTTTTACTCCAATACTCAAGGCTCGAACTCAGTTAAAACAATCTCTTTTATGTATAAAAACACATCTAATAATCTTAATATATTTATTGGCATCACGACATGAGTTTTTATACTACTTCAATGAGCAATGAGGAGCAATAATGAAGATAGGTTACGCCAGAGTTTCTACGGCAGATCAGAACCTCGACCTGCAAGTCGATGCACTTGAGAGAGCTGGTTGTGAGAAGATTTATAAGGAGAAAGCTCCCTGAAGCAGAACCGACAGACTGGAATTCATGGATATGCTGAAACACCTGCAAAGAAGTGATGCCATGGTGGTCTGGAAGCTTGACCGTCTTTGCAGGAGTCTCCGTCATCTCATTGATATAGTCTCAGAGCTCGAAAACAGGGGCATAGAGCTTGTTCCGCTACAGGACAATGTGGATACCACTTCCACAATCGGAAATCATTCATTTGCGATCTTTGGGGTTTTGGCTGAATTCGAAAGGGATATCATCAGGGAACGAACTTAAATACGATAGCAGATATTGCATGTGTATAGAGGATTAATATAAATATTCTTGACAGTTTTGATATATAATATTAAAAAAATAAATGAGAGCGTAAATATAATAAATCTGGGTAATAGCATAAGAAGGAACTATGAGTATATTTCTTAAGCTGAGTGTTATTGATACGCTCCAATCATATCTAATCAAACAATTGTCTGAATATTTCCGCATCAAATTTTTCTACTCAATTAAAAGGAACGACCATGCATAAATATATATTTCCCCTTTTTGCTTTACTGCTTATAAATAGTATCCTTTCTGCCCAAAATAACAACCTGAACATTATGACCTCCATGCAAGGTGCTCACAATAATTCTCATTTTGGTGAAACAATGGCAACTTTGGATTTTAATCATGATGGTTATGATGACTTGGTTGTTTGCTCTCCCGGTTGGAGGAATGTTTTTCCATCAGGATGGATCATGGGTAAAGTGGATATCTATTTTGGGGGACCTAATTTTGATAATATTCCTGAAATTACCATGGAAGGCCAGTATGATTTTCAATATAATTCAGTAATAAATATTGGTGATGTGAATGGAGATGGATATGATGATTTATATATTGGTGGCTATGAACCTACGGGAAATCCGACTACTCATTATCTAAGAATTTATACTGGTGGGAACATTGCTCCTCCAGAACCTGATATTATGATCCCATATACTTTACCAACTAATCGAAATCTTATGGATGTCGTTAGATTAGGAGATGTGAACGGCGATAACAAAGATGATGTCGGATTCAGTCTTGAATCTTCAATTACTCCTGGTGCCTTGGATTTTTATATAGTATGGGGAGGTGGGATAATAAATCAATACTTTATATCATCCTGTGCCTGGAGTGAATCATATACAACTGGATTTAATGGGATTGGGGATATCAATGGTGACGGCTATAATGATTTTACAATTGGCTATACCTATGATGATCCCTATCTTGGATACCACTTGATTACAATTTATTATGGGAATGCTGATAGCTCACTTACGGATACAATGGTTTTAGCACAAACGCAAGCTAACATATCCAAAATAAGTACAGCTTTGGGCGATATAAATGGAGATGGCATTGATGACTTTATGGGATATCTGTCCGACGCAGGTTTGAATGTATGGTTGGGATCTGCCGAAACAAACACAACTCCAAACCTTGCTTTAAATCCTTCCTGGCAAGGCGGGGAATTCGGAAGATGTTTGAAGTACGGTGATTTGAACCACGATGGCTTTGATGATGTGGCAGGTACAAATTTCTATATAGATCAATTCAGAATCTGGATGGGAAGATCATACCCCAATGGAAATTCAGATT
>Ga0116171_10002256_pt1 | contig 18442 bp, 18 predicted proteins | sample AD_JPNHW2_MetaG_FD_89798 | JGI IMG/M metagenome (GOLD analysis project Ga0116171, IMG submission 89798) | Active sludge microbial communities of municipal wastewater-treating anaerobic digesters from Japan - AD_JPNHW2_MetaG | ecosystem: Engineered > Bioreactor > Anaerobic > Digestate | place... | reverse complement strand
GGCCAGCGCCGGCAGCCGCGCATCGCGCAGCTCCTCGGCCAACTGCTGGACGCCGGTCACCGCCAGGTGGGTCCTCTCGACTCTCTCCAGGAGGACAGGATGGGCCTCGTCGCGCAGCCGCTCCAGCTCGCCCTGCAACAGTGCCACGGACCCGTGAAGACGCTCGCCGGCTTGCTCGGCCGCGGGGAGGCGTCGGTCACGGAGCGCCTCGACCTCCGCCAGGAGCGCGGCGAGGTCACGATGGAGCGACGCTTCTCCGCTTTCCAGCCGAGGCAGTCGCTGGTCGCGCACCCTCTCGAGGTCGGCCTGCAGGGCGGCAAGGGCTTGGTCGGTGCGGGCGTCGAGCGTCGCCACCTGCCCTTGCAGCTCGGGGAAGGCACGATCGGAGAGCAATTCCAGACTGCCGCGGGCTCCCAGGAGCGCGCTCCGCAAGTCGCCGAGCTCGGCTCCCGCCTGATCGTGGCGCGTCTCGAGATGCCGGCGCAACTCGCCGAGGGCAGCCGACAGCGCTCGCTGGTCCGCCCCGAGCTGGTCAAGTGATGTGCCCACCTCGCGCTGCTTGGCGGCCTCCGCCTCGACCCTCACGAGGTCGGCGCGGAGCTGCACGGACACCGCTTCCAGTCCCTGGGACCTGGCCTCGATGGCTTCGTGTCGATGCTCGATGTCGTCGAGGACGGGTCGCAACACCGACCTGGCCGCCCGCGTCATGATCGTGCTCAGGAGGGTCAGGAGGCCACGCCGCCGTGGAGGCAGGGCATCGGCGGGAGCGGGGCTGGGCGATGGGCTCACGCCGTGTCAGGCGCTGGCCTGCTCCCCCTCGCGCACAACGTGCAGGGTGATCGGTACCCGGACGTCCTGGTGCAGGTGCAGCTCGGCGTTGTAGCTGCCAAGTCGCTTGACATGCTGGCCAAGCTCGATCTTGCGGCGGTCGATCTCGAAGCCTCTGCTCTCCAACGCCGCCGCCACGTCCGTGGAGGTCACGGAGCCGTAGAGGGCATCCCCGTCGCCGGCCCGGCGATAGAACGTCAGCTCGAGGCCGGCGATCTTGCCGGCGAGCAGCTCGGCCTGAGCCTTCTGCTTCTGCATTGCCTCCAGCCACCGCCGCTGCTCCTGCTTGAAGCGAGCCAGGTTCGCAGGCGTGGCTTCGTAGGCAAGGCCCTTTGGAATCAGAAAATTGCGTGCATGGCCAGGCTTCACGTCGCAGATTTCGCCACGGTTACCCAGGTTCTCGACTTGGTCGTTGAGGATCACTTTCATTGGTCACTCCCTTCGTCCTTCTCCCCGCTTCTCCGCAGCCGTACGAAGTTGTCGGCCAGCCCCAGTACCGAGAGCATGGCTGCCACGGGCATCTGCAGCGCGAGGACGAGGACGCCTGCACGGATCCAGCGGCTGTGGCGCAACCGCGGCCCGAGGTAAAAGTGGATGATAGCCAGGCCATGTACGAAATACAACCCGGCGATGGTGATCAACAAGTTGGCGGCCAACCACTTCCCGGGTTCCGGGAGAAACACCCAGCCGAGCCCGCCGAGGATGAACCCGATCGGGAGCCATTCGTCCGAGCGGTAGGCCTCGAAAGACCCTACCTCGACCGGCACGCCCACGACGCGCAGGCGCGGCCGCAGGAAGCTCGCCACCATCAGCACGTAGAGCGCCGCCAGCGAGGGGATGAGATAGGTGAAGAGGCGAAGCGCCAGCTCGAGCTCCGGTCCCGTCGCGCTGACGCCCTTGAGCCACGTCGGGATTCCACCGGCCTCCTCCCAACTGGCCGCCACGATCGCGCTCAGTCTCTCCGGCGGGAACACCGGGTAGAACGTGGCCGCCAGGGACGCTGTGGCGATGAGGAGGGCGATGAGGACGACGCTGGCCAGCCAGCGCCCCTCCCGCCACCCCCGACGCGCCCAGATCTCCACGGACGTCGCCGGCCACACCGTGACCAGCAGATACCCGACCGCCACGGCAGCCAACCACGCCTCCGAGCTCAGGAGCACCCCACCGGCCAGGACGACCGCCACCCACCCCCAGGCCATGAAGCCGGAACGTCCCGATGCGATGACCTGCAACAACGGCAACGGCGCCAGCAGCGCCAGGAAGACCCCGATGATCGGCACCAGCGGCAGGCTCAGGAAGACGAGGAGGGAAAACAGACCCGCCATCCCCGGACCGAGGCGGCGCAAGGATGGCGGGACAGACTGCGGGCTCGACGACATCGGCCGAGACGGCGCTCAGTCTCCCAGGTACGGCAGGAGTGCCATGTGGCGGGCGCGCTTGACGGCGCGGGTGAGCTTGCGCTGGTAGATCGGGTTGGTCCCGGACACGCGGCGCGGCAGGATCTTCCCGGACACCGGCACGTATTGCTTGAGGAGGTCGATGTCCTTGTAGTCGATGTACTCGATCCCCTCGGCGGTGAATTTGCAGGTCTTCTTGCGCTTGACGTAGTACTTCTTCTTCGACATCTCAGGCCTCCCCGCCCGCCAGCGCGGCGGCTTCCTTCGCCGCCTTGGCCGCCTTCTGCTTCGCCCGCACGCGCTCCATCTTTCGGCTGCGCTGCATCTCGCGGTCCAGGTTGAGGGTCATGTACCGGAGCACTGGCTCGGACAGGCGCAGCCTGTACTCCAGCGCCTTGACTGCCGGGCCCTCGCCCTCGAACTGCCAGAACACGTAGAAGCCCTCGCGCTGATGGTCGATCTCGTAGGCCAGCATGCGCTTGCCCCACACGTCCTGCTTGACAATGGTGGCCTTCTGGCCGGCGAGCAGCTCGCGGAGCTCGGCCAGGAAGGCCTCGCGATCCTGCTCGTCGTGGTTGGTGGAGAGGACGATTCCGACTTCGTACAACGCCATATGGTCTCCTTTCGGTCTGCGGCCCCCGGATCTGGCCGGGAGCAAGGATGACCGCCCATTTCGGGCGGAACGCGTATGGTACCCCCCCACCACCTCCCAGGGCAAGGGCCCCTGCCCACCAGGCTCAAGGCTTCAGGCTCAAGGCTCAAGCTCCCCCTCCCTCCCAGGATTGCCGGTGGCCTCACGGGTGGGAGGGGGAACTGAAGCCTTGAGCCTTGAGCCTGAAGCCCGGTTGGGAGGGGCGCGCAACTCCAGCCGTCTGGTACCGTACACTCACGTCAATGATCACCGCTTGCCAGAATTTGCCAGGCGGCACCCGGGCGGGGGCGGGAAGGAGGGTTGGGAATGGTCCGATGGCGTGAGGTGAGGATCCTGTATCTCCGTGAGTTGCGCGCAGCGCTGCGGGAGAAGATGATCGTCACCAACTCGATCATCCTGCCCATCGTCCTCTACCCCTTCATCTTGTGGGCGATGTTCACCGGCATCATGTTCGTCCAGGGGCAGACCGAGGGGTTCGTGTCGCGGATCGTCATCCAGGGCTTGCCACCGGCCCATGCCATGCTCGGTCGCCAGATCGGGCGGGACGACCGGATCGAGGTCCGCAAGACGGCTCTGACCCAGGCCGAGGCGGAGCGGCAGATCCGCGACGGCGACCTCGATGCTCTCGTCGTCTTCACGGCGGCTCCCGACCAGGGCCAGGCCCTGCCGGACAATTTCGCCGTCACCATCACCTCTGACGCCGCCAAGGAGCGCTCCGCTGGGGCTCGCGACCGCCTCAAGGGGGTGATCGCGCGGCACCGCGAGGCATGGTTGAAGCGCGAGTCGGGCCGCCTCGGCGTCGCGCCGGCAGCGTGGCAGGGCTTCACCATCCAGGAGCGGAACATTGCCTCGAGTCAGCAGATGGGCAGCTTCCTGATGAGTCTGATGTTGCCACTGTTCTTCGTCATCATGGTGGCGATGGGGTGCTTCTACCCGGCTGTCGACTCCACGGCGGGCGAGCGGGAGCGCAACACCTGGGAGACCCTCATGTCCCTGGCCGCCTCGCGCGGCAGCATCGTCACCGCCAAGTACCTGTACGTCGCCACGATGGGATGCGTGGCAGGGCTTCTCAACATGGCCGCGATGGCCCTGTCCATGAAGCCGATCCTCAGCCCCATCCTGGCCAAGACCGGGGAGACGCTCGACTTCTCCATCTCGCCCTGGGCGATGCTGGTGGGCGTCCTCGGGGCGGTCCTGCTGGCGGGGTTCGTAGCGGCTGGAATGATGATCTTCGCGAGCTTCGCCCGTACGTTCAAGGACGGCCAGTCCATGATCACGCCGTTCTACATGATCGTCCTGATGCCGATCCTGCTCGTCAACGGCCAGGGCGTAAAGCTGAGCTGGGCGATGGCGTTCATCCCGGTCGGGAACATCGCCCTGATGGTGCGGGAGGCGCTGACGGGGTCGTTCCCGTGGCCACAGATGGCCGTCACGGTGGTCATCTCCCTGGTGCTCATCCTGGCGAGCCTGCGCCTGGCCACGGCCATCCTGCGCTTCGAGGACGTCGTCGTTGGTTCGTACGGGGGATCGCTGCAGAGGTTGGTGCGCGACCGGTTGCTCGGCCGGTCGCCCAAGAGCACGGAGGTGCGCACATGAGTCAGTCGACGGTGGCCGTGTCCGAGTTGGTGAAGGTCTTTTACGACGAGGCTCGGGGCGAGGTACGGGCGGTGGACGGGATCAGCTTCGAGTGCCAGCCCGGGGAGATCTTCGGCCTACTGGGCGCCAACGGCGCCGGCAAGACGACGACCCTGCGCATGCTCGCGACCATCCTCCAGCCGACGGCTGGCACCGCCAGCATCATGGGTCACGAGGTGTGCGCCGAACCCGAGGAGGTTCGCCGCAGCCTGGGGTTCTACTCCGCATCGACGGCGCTCTACCCGCGCCTGTCGGCCCGCGAGACGCTGGAGTTCTTCGCCCGCATCAACGGCTATCCGGAGAACCGGCTGGCCGCGCGGGTGGCCTCCGTGATCGAGCGCTTCGGCATCGGCGAGTACGTGCAGGCTCGGGTGGAAAAGCTCTCCCAGGGTATGAAGCAGAAGGTGTCGATCGCGCGCACCGTCATGCACGACCCACCGGTGCTCATCTTCGACGAGCCGACCGTGGGGCTCGACGTGCTCAACGCGATCGACATGCAGAAGGTCATCGGCGAGTTCCGGGAGGAGGGCAAGACGATCGTCTTCTCGACCCACATCATGAGCGAGGCGGAGAAGCTGTGCGACCGCATCGCCATCGTCCACCGAGGGCGCATCCATGCCACCGGCACCCTGGCGTCGCTCCGCGAGGCCACCGGCTGCCACTACCTGGAGGACATCTTCGTGCACTATGTCCGCCAGGCTGAAGCGGCGTGAGCCGGAGGACGGGGATGAACGCCCGCTGGCCCGTTGTCCGCACCCTCTTCACCTATGAGCTGCGACAGACGCTGCGCGACCGCCGTACCCTGTTCATGTCGATCGTCCTGCCGTTGCTGGTCATGCCGATCATGCTGTTCGGCTCCCGAAAAGTGGAGCAGGTACGAGAACGCAAGCTGGAGGAGACGACCTTCAGCGTGGCGGTCACCGGCAGCCAGGCCGGGCCGGCCCGCGCCGTACTTGAGGGGATGCGCGCCCGTCTTGCCAGGCAGGGTTCCAAGCCGGACCACCTCCGTTTCGAGCTGGTGACCAAGGACGACCCTCTCAAGGCCCTCAACGCCGGTGAGGTGAACCTCGTCATCGAGGCGGTGAGTGCCGCCGAGGCGCGGCAGCGCGCCGAGCGGGAGGAGCGAGAGGCGCGATCGAAGCGGTCCGACCGCCGCGAGGAAGGCGCCGACCGGGCCGAAGCCGATCCGGTCGAGGACGGGGCCCCGGTTCTGGTGCTGGTCAGCCGCGAGGACCAGGTCCGCTCGCAGCGCGCCGCCGGGCGGATGATCGAGGCACTGCGCGAGACCCGCCGGCTCTCCCGCGGCGACCTCCTGGCTGGCCACGGCTTCCCGGTGGCCATGGACAAGGTCGCCGTCATCAGCGAGACGAGCCTGGCCTCGGCTGGACAGGTGGCGGGGCTCACCCTCGGCCGCTTGCTGACCCTCTTGCTCCTCTTGTTCATCCTGTCGGGCGGCTCGGTCGTGGCCACCGATACGCTTGCCGGAGAGAAGGAGCGAGGCACCCTGGAGACGCTGCTGACCACCGCCGTGGCCAGGGGCGAGATCGTCGCCGCCAAGTTCCTGCTCATCCTCTCGGTGGCCATTGCGATCACCGTCATTCAGGCGGTCAACCTGCTGCTCTACGTCGGGTTCAAGATCATCCCGACCTCTGAAGGGTTCTCCGCCGCGGTGACCCCGCCGATCGCGGCCCTTGTGCTCCTGCTGTTCCTGCCCGTCGCCGCCCTCTGCTCGGGCGTGCTGCTGCTCGTCTCCGGCCGTGCCAAGACTTACAAGGAAGCCCAGATGCTCTTCTTTCCGGTCTTCCTGCTGGGGATGGTGCCCGCGGTGGCGCCGTTCCTCCCCGGGCTGCGCCTGCGCTCGGCCATCGTGGCCGTGCCGGTCGCCAACATCGCGGTGGCGGTCAAGGAGGTGCTCACCGGCATCTTCGACTGGCCGATGCTGGCAGTGGCCTTCCTCGTCACCGCGGGCGCCGCGGCATGGGCCCTGCTCCTCGCCGCCCGCACCCTTTCCACCGAGCGCCTCATCACCGCATCGGACGCAGACGCCACCCAGCACTTCGGTGGCCCGACGCTGCTCGGCCGCCAGGTGCTGACATGGTTTGCGGTGATCTGGGCGCTCGTCCTGGTGACCTCCACCCACGGCGCCGAGGGCGCCGACATCCGCCTCCAGGTCCTTCTGAACCTCGTCCTCATCTTCGGAGGAGCGACCGCGCTGATCATTCGACACTACCGCCTCGACCCACGAGAGGCCCTGGCACTGCGGGCGCCTCACCCGGCCGCCTGGGTGGCGACCGTGCTGGGCGCACCGGCGGCACTGCTGTCGGGCGTCGGCCTGTTCCTCGCCGCCAACCACGTAGTTCCTGTGCCCACCAAGCTCCTTGAGTCGTTCGGCGAGTCGCTCATGCCCGACACCATCCCGTTTTGGCAGATGGTGATCTTCCTCTGCGTGATGCCAGGAGTCTTCGAGGAAATGACGTTCCGGGGCGTGCTCCTGCACGGGCTCAGCCGGCGTTTCCGCCCGGTGGCCGCGGCTCTCGCCGTGGGCGCGGTCTTCGGTCTCTTCCACTTCTCGCTCTTCCGGCTGGTGCCGACCGGGTACCTGGGGGTGGTGCTGGCAGCCGTCACCATGCTGACGGGCTCGATCTTCCCGGCCATGCTCTGGCACGCCATCAACAACCTGCTCGGCCTCGGAGCCGCCAAGCTCAACGTCTCCCTGGCCGATCTGCCCTGGACCTACTATGCGACCTCGGCACTTGTGCTGGCCCTGTGCTTCTACATCCTGTGGCGGACCAGGCGGCCCTACCCTGGACTGCGCACCGGGACCGGGCGGCGCCCGGGCCAGGAAGGCCGATAGAGCGGAGGGCTCAGGACGCCGCGGGTGCCGGCGGCTCGGGGGACCGGTTGTAATGCGATGCGGCGCGAGGGATTCCGACCCGGACCGCCATCTCGATGCACGCCACCGCGTCCGTGACCATCTGCTCCACCACGGCCAGCTCAGCGGGCTCGAAGGGCGCCAGGACGTAGTCGGCGAGGTCCTGCCGGGGCCGTTCGCCGCGAATTCCCAGCCGCAGGCGCGGAAAACCCTCCCCCATCTCGTCCACCACCGAGCGTAGGCCATTGTGGGTACCGGCGCCGCCGGAGGCGCGCAGGCGGAGCTGCCCGACAGCCAGCTCGACGTCGTCCACCACCACCAACAACTCGGCCGGCGCCAACGCCTCCGCGGTGGCGAAGGCCGCCACCGCTGGCCCGGAGAGATTCATGAAGTCCTGCGGCTTGATCAGCCAGAGAGGGCGGCTGCCACCGCGGCGGGTCGACAGCACGTGACGGCCGAGCCGCCAGGTCGGAGTGCGCCAGCGGGTCGCAAGTGCGTCGGCGACACGAAAGCCGACGTTGTGCCTCGTGGCTTCGTACTCCCGGCCCGGGTTCCCGAGCCCCACCACGGCGGCAATGTCCATCGGGGGAACCTACTCCCCGCCCTCCTCGACGACCGCCTTGCCACGCTTGATGACGACGGGCTCCGCCGACTCCTCGCCGGTAACTGCCGGAGCGGCCTCCGCTTCCTCCTCCTCCTTCGCACCGTGAGCCTCGATGGTGACGATCATCTTGTGACCGTCGTCCAGGAGCTTGACGCCCTCGGGAAGGACCAGGTCCGCGGCCGTGATGTGGTCGCCGACGTTCAACCCTGCCACGTTGGCGGTGATGGCATCGGGAACCGACTCGGCGGCGCACTCGAGGTGCAGGGAACGGCCGTTCCAGTCAAGGAAACCGCCGGCCTTGACACCCACTGGCTCGCCTTCGAGCACCACTCGGACCTCGACCTTGACGCGCTGTCCCTTGGACACCCGGATGAAGTCGAGGTGGAGAAACTGAAGGGTGATGGGGTCGATCTGGGCCTCATGCAGCATCGCATGACGCTCCTGCTTGGTGCCCTTGACGCGGAGCAGGAAGAGCGAGTTCCGGCCCTTCTCGGTCTTCAGGAGCTCGGTCACCTGGTGGCGGTTCACCACCACGGAGTTCGTCTCCTTGCCGCCACCGTAGACGACGGCCGGAACCAGGCCCTGCTTTCGCATCCTGCGATTGGCACCCTTGCCAGTGGACTCGCGAGGCTCCACCTCGATGACCAGATCTTCCATTGGATCCTCCAGCCTCACGACCGCGGCCGCAAGGGACGGGACTGTACCACACTTGCGCCTTCCTGGAAACTCCCCTGCTTCCACGCCTAGACGAACAGGCTACTCACCGACTTGGCTTCGTGGATGCGCAAGATCGCCTCGCCCAGCAGCTCGGCCACCGAGAGCTGGCGGACCTTGACGCACGCCAAGGCGTTGGCGCGAAGGGGGATGGTGTCAGTGACGATCACCTGTTCGAGACAGCTCTGCTCGAGGCGACCAACGGCAGGCCCCGAAAGCACAGGATGTACGGCTGCCGCCAGGATCCTGGTCGCCCCCCGCTCCTGAAGGCTTTCGGCGGCCTTCACGAGGGTTCCCGCCGTGTCGATGATGTCGTCCACCACGACGCAGGTGTGGCCTTCGACATCGCCGATGATGTTCATGACCTCGGTCTGGTTCGGGCCCGTACGGCGCTTGTCGATGATGGCGAGGCCGGCCCCAAGCCGCTTGGCGAAGGCGCGAGCTCGCTCCACGCCCCCGGCATCCGGAGACACCATCACCAGGTTGGGCAGCTCAAGGCGCTTGAGCTCCTCGACCAGGACCGGTGCGGCGAACAGGTGATCGACAGGGATGTTCGTGAACCCCTGAATCTGCGCCGCGTGGAGGTCCACCGCGAGCACCCGCGACGCCCCAGCCGAGGTGATGAGGTCGCACACGAGCTTGGCGGTGATGGGGACCCGAGGACGATCCTTGCGGTCTTGCCGCGCGTACCCGAAGTACGGGATGACCGCCGTGACCCGCGACGCCGAAGAACGGCGGCAGGCATCCATGAGGATGAGCAGCTCCATGAGGTTGTCGTTGACCGGCGGGCAAGTGGGCTGCACCACGAAGAGGTCGGCTCCGCGCACATTCTCGTCGATCTGGCAGGCGTTCTCGCCGTCGGAGAAGTTGGACAGACGCACCTTGCCGATGGGGATCTGCAGATAGTCGCAGATGCTCTCCGTGAGGCGCTCGTGGGCTCGTCCGGAGAGGATGATCAACGGCCGCTGCTCTTCCATTTGCACCGCCCAGAGGGATCAATGGCTGGGGCGGCAGGACTCGAACCTGCACATGCGGGATCCAAAGTCCCGTGGCTTACCCATTTGCCGACGCCCCATCCGGCAGCGCATCTTACCACCCCACCCCACCGCCCGCACCCATCCCCCGCCCAGGCTCCAGGCTCAAGGTCCTACCCACCCCTCCGTGAGGGCGGGGGAGCTTGAGCCTTGAGTCTGAAGCCGGGTGGGCGGGTGGGCTCAGTCTTCCTCGGACTCTTCCTCGGTCCAGTACTTCTCTCCCAACAGCCGGCTGGCGATCTGCTGGGACCGGCTCGAAGCACTGTCGGCAAGGGAGCCGCGCTCGGTCACCGTGCGCTCGTACTCCTCGATGATGACCTCGTCGAGTCGCCGTCGTATCTCCGTGTTGAGGGGATGGGCGATGTCGCGAAACGAGCCGTTGCGGAGGCGCCGCGACGGCATTGCCACGTAGACCAGCCCTTCCTTGCCTTCGAGCACGCGAATGTCGCCCACCAGGAAACTGCCATCGATGACGATCTGGGCAAAGGCCTTGACCTTGCCTCCCTTGTTCAGATTGATGCGCACCTCGGTGATTTCCATCAGCCCTCCTCGACCGACGGCTGCAGGTGCGCACTGGCCCGCCCCAGCAGGGGCGCCACGATGGGCGCCAAGCCCGCCAGCGCGTCTGCCCCCTGGCGGGCTCGGGCCTCGTCGGCGAAGAGACCGAACACCGTGCCCCCACTTCCCGAGACCATGGCCAGCAACGGACCGGCCTTCAAGACCCGCTCCAGGCGACCGGCAATGGCCGGCCAGCGCTCCAGCACCGTCGACTGCAAGTCATTCCGGCAGGCGGCTAGAGGCAGCTCCCCGCCGGACACGACCCACTCATATACCGCAGAATCAAGCTGCCCGTCCAGCATCCGCGGCGAGAGAGCCCGGTAGACCAGGGCGGTGGGCACCGGCTCCAGCCCCGGAATCAGGACGACCCACCATCCCGGAAGGTCGGAGAGCGGGTAGACCTCGGAGCCGGTTCCGACACCCCATGCAGCCCCGCCGATCAGGAAGAACGGAACGTCGGCGCCCAGCGTGGCGGCCAGGCCGCGGAGCTGGGACGGGCTCGCCGCCAGCTCCCAGAGTCTGGCCAGGCCAGCCAGCGCCGCCGCGGCATCGGCCGATCCTCCCCCCATGCCGCCGGCCACCGGGATCCGCTTCTCGAGGTGGATCCTGGCCCCACGGGATGGTTGGTATGCAGCGCTCAGGGCACGGGCGGCCTTCAGCACGAGGTTCGTGTGGTCGACTGGAACACACCCTGCCGGATCGACGGTCATCTCGAGCACACCCGGGGCCGCCGCCTCGAGCACCAGGGTGTCCCACACGCCGACGGAGGCGAACAGCGTCCGCAGCTCGTGGTAGCCGTCGCTCCGCTTGCCCCGCACCTCGAGGTGCAGGTTGACCTTGGCGGCGCAGCGAACCCTGACCGTCAAGAGCTCGCTCCGCATGAGGCCAGACCGAGCCATCCCGGCGCCAACGGCGGTTTGCCTTGCTCCCAGACCTGCAGCTCCAGGTGCAACCGCTGCGCTCCGACCTCGACATCCAGCACCCCCGGGACAAGGCCCCGGTGGGCCGACATCGCGGCCCTGAGCAGCACCTGCTCACCGCCAGGCCGGCCAGCCTCAAAGCCGGTGCAGCGCGTTGGCGACCCCGTGGCACGGACGCGCAGCCACACCCCGTCCACCGTGGCCTCGACCCACCCCGGGCGCTCGGGGACAGGAACCGCCCCGGCTGGGATCCGGCCGCTCACCAGCACCGCGAGGGCGGCTGGCGCCAGGGGCAGGACGACATCACGGGTGAGAGGCAGCTCGCCGGCCGGGAGGGTGGCGCGGCACTTCCCCTCGGCGTCCAGCACCGAGCCTTCCAGGCCGTCGACCCACGCCTCCATGAGCGAACCGGCAGGAGGCGCCGCCACCGAGACGAGCAGCCGCGACTCGCTGCCCCGGAGGGCGGCGACCAACCCGCGGCGCCCACAGCACGAGAGCCGGTAGAGGACGCGGTAGGACGTGAGGGGCATCTGCAGCGACGACCAGTTCGCAGGCAAAGCCGCTGGCGGCGCGGCGTGCCGGCAGCCCGCGGCAAGCGCCAGGGCGACAGCCAGGCTAGCGAGTTGCCGCGTCGCTTTCCGCGAGCTTGCGCTCAAGTCGCTCCTTCTGTCCGGCCTCCTCGAGCTCGAGGCCGAGGGCCCGCCGGTACGCTTCCGCGGCCTTGGCCGGCTGCTTGCGCGCCGTCCACAGGTCGCCCAGGTGCTCGCACAGGGTGGCGTCGAACGCCTCCAGCTTCACTGCCTGCAAGAGGTACTTCTCCGCCAGATCCAGGTCGCCGAGACGGAAATAGACCCATCCGAGGGAGTCCAGATAGGCGCCCGAGGTCGGCTCCTGCCCAACCGCCTTGAGCAGCATCGTGCGCGCCTCCTCGAGCTTCTGGTTGCGGTCCGCGAACATGTACCCAAGGTAGTTGAGCGCGGCCGCATTCTCCGGCTGGGCGGCGAGCAGCTTCCGGAACTCCTCGACCGAACGTTCCCACTTCCCGGCCCGCTCGAGGGCGGCGGCCAGGTCGAAGCGAATCTCCGCCGAATCGGGGAACCGCAGCAGGGCAGCCTCGGCCACCGCAATGGCCTGGTCGAAGAGCTTGCGCCGCTGGTAGACAGCGAGAACCGCCAGGACGTCGTCCTCGTCACCCGTCTTGATGGTGCCGATCACCGCCTCCGCGCCCGGCGAGTCGTCCATGGCGAGCAGGAACTCGGCCTGCACCGACTTGCGTTGACGGACGAGATCCGGATCGTCCTCGAGCTTGGCCGCCCCGAGCCAGGCCAGTCCCTCGGCCCACGCCTTGCGAGACCGGAAGTACTCGGACCACAACGCCAGAGAGCGGCGGCCCACGGCAGGCTCATCGATCCGGTCCAGCCAGGTCCGTGCATCCTCGGGACGGCGCGCCAGCAGCTCCAGGGCCGCGCGGTCACGTGCCAGCTCCCGGAGCGCCTCAGCGGGTGCGTCGGAGGTGCTCGACACCAGGTCCCAAACTTCTTGAAACAGCTCGCGGGCCTCGTCGAGGCGTCGCAGGTCCATGAGCAGACGCGCCAGTCCCATCTTGGTGTCGGGGTCCTTGGAATCCAGCGCGATGGCACGCCGGTAGAGCTGCTCCGCCGACTCCAGTCGGCTGTCGCCAATTTCGAAGAGCGCCTTGAGCAACAATCCCTCGCGGAAGTTCGGGTCCTTCGACAGAACCTCGTCAAGGACCTCGACCGCCCGCGACTTGTCGCCGGAACGGGCGAGCAAGGCGGCCCAGCGCGTCATGGCACCGAGGGTCGCCCCGCCTTCGCGCAGGAACTGCCCCATCAGCTCGGCCGCCTCCTTGAACTTCCCGCTGGCTGAGAGGGCATCGATCAGCTCGAGGGTGGCGCGGGTGCGGGTTTCCGGCGAGTCGAGAGCCAGCTTGAACTCCTCGACCGCCTCTGCCGGCTTGTCGACCAACCGGAGGGATTGCCCTGCCAGCAGATGCAGCCGTGGGTCGTTGGGCCGGTCCTCCAGCAGCTTCTGAACCTGCTCCATGGCCTCGGGGCCGCGCTCCAGACGGACCAGCGCCTGGGCGAGGAGCAGACGGCAATGGAGTCCCATCGGCACCGCGTCGACCCCCTTCTCGAGGTGCTCCACGGCCGCGACGGTGTCCTCCCGGTTGCTGGCCGCCTGGGCGAGCAGGATGCCAAGCGCCGCCTCGCCGGCCGGGCTGCGGGAAGGCAGGGCATGGAGGGTCTTGAGCGCATCGTCCGTGACGCCGGCCTCCATCAGGGCCAGGCCCAGCTCCTCGCCGAGCTCCGCGCTGCCGGGATCGAGCTCAAAGGCCTGGCGCATGAGCTTCAGGCCCTCGGCGATCTCGCCGCTTTCGAGGCGAAGCTGGGCCTGAGCAACGAGCGCCAGCGCGTCGTCGCGGACAGGCTTCGCCTGGATGTCCGACGCGCGGTTTCCCGGCGCGCGCGGCGCCGGGACCGAAACACAGCCGGCCACAATCACAGCAACAACTCCGCACAGTGATCGGAATCCCCTCACCCTCGCCTCCACTCGCATTCTACCTGTCGGACCACTCCGGCAGCGCGCTCCTCGCCTCGACGACGGCCAGAGCCATCCCTCGCGCGTCCGGGGCACCGAGCTCCCGAATGAGCTTTCGCCCGCCCTTTCCCAGCACTTCCACGCGGTCACCGCACAGCGCCAGTACCTCGCTGCCTGACGCCACCAACGCCGAGGGCGGGGAAGGCAGCGGCGTGCGGAACTGCTCTTTGACCGGCTTGCCGGGCCTGATCTCCGCGCGGATTCCCAGCAGCACACCGCCGGACCCGCTGTGGCAGCCCACCAGGAGGGTGCCGCCGCGCGGCTCGAACCAGAGGGCGCTCGCTTCGCCCGGCGTCTCGATGAGCACGGGCAGGGCGGGGGCTTCGGGTGCGACCAGGAGGACGCGGCCTCCGGCCAGTCCCACCGCGACCATGCTCGCGTCAGGCGCCACCGCGACGAGTCTCCCGGCGGCCGGAAGCGGGACCGGGCGCACCGGCTGCGGGTCGTCCGGCACTACCATCCACATCACCGGCTCGGGCCGATCGCTCGGCATGACCGCCACCAGCCGACCGTCGCCCGAGCACCCGGCCTGCCGCACGCCCGCCAGACCTTCGACGCGCTGCCGGCGCAGAGGCAGGCGCTCCGGATAGGTAATGAGCACGAGCTCGTCCGGAAGCAGCGCCCAGGCGCGATCCGTCTCGTCGAAGAAGAGCGGCACGAGACGGCCCGGCCAGCGCTCCACCGGCCGCCCCTCCCCGACCAGCCAAGTTGCATCCTCGGCCGCGGCCGGTACCACCACCCGTCCATCGGGAGCGACGAACATGGCCGCGCCTGGCCCGGGGAGTGGCACCGTCCGCGACGCGCCGGACACCGAATCCACGAACGACAGGTCCGAGGGCCCGAGGATGATTACGATCGCCGCCAGCAGCCCCAAGCCCGACATGCGGCCAGTCTACCCCTTCCCACACCGACCTCGGACCTCGGCTCCCCCTTCCACCCAAACCCACCCTGTTGCACCTCGGGTCTGAGGCCGAGGTGGGTGCCCAGGGCCGCCCTCGTCACGTACGATGACGAGGTGAGCGAGGCGATCGTCGAGACGCTCAGGAACTGTGCGCTGGGAGAGCTGGAGTTTGACCTCTTCGGCGTCACCGGCGCCGACCCGCTGCCCGAGGGAGGGGCGCTGGCGGCGTGGTGCGCCTCTGGATGCGCTGCCGACCTCCCCTACCTGTCTCAGACAGCCATCCGGCGCGCCGACCCGCGGGCCTTCCTCCCCGGTGCCCGATCCGTCGTCTGTGTGGCCATGAGCTACCACGAGGACGCCGACCCGCCGCCACGCGCCGACTGCGCGCGGGTCGCCCGGTACGCCCGCCGGCGCGACTACCACGACGCCATGCGGTCGCGGCTGGTTCGACTCGGCCGCCGTCTCGCTACGCTCTCGCCCGGCGCGCGGTGGCGGCCCGCCGTGGACACCGCGCCACTGCTGGAGCGTGCACTGGCAATCCGGGCCGGCCTCGGCTTCGTCGGCAAGAACACTGCGCTCGTCCATCCGCGGCTCGGTCCCGAGCTGCTGCTCGGCGAGTTGGTGACCACGGCCGAGCTGCCTCGAAACGAGCCTCTCGAGATCGGCTGCGGCCGTTGCACTGCCTGTCTGGACGCTTGCCCCACGAGAGCCTTGACAGCACCATACCGGCTCGACGCCACGCGCTGCATTTCGGGCTGGACGATCGAGCGGCGGGGACCGCTCCCACCCGACGCCATCGCAGGGCTGCACGGCTTCCTCTTCGGCTGCGACCTCTGCCAGGCGGTGTGTCCCATCCAACGTCACGCCGCCGCCGCCTGCAACCCGGTGCTTGCCACCCGTCCGCATCTCCAGGACCTGCCCATCGAGTCGCTGCGTCGACTCGACGAGCCCGGCTGGCGCCTCCTCGCCGCGGGCACCCCGCTGCGCCGCCTGGACCTCTCGCGTATGCACAGGAACCTCGACGCCCTCGCCCCAGCACCACAGGCCAAGGGCCAGGGCCGACGGAGTCTCCGAGCCTGATTTTCCCTCGTTTCCTGGCGCTTCCACGGGCTTGCAATTGCCTTTCGGAACGTGTATAAGGGCAACGGCTGCTTTCGAAAGAAGGTGGGACCAATGGTCCCACTTTTTTTTGGGGCATAAGGGGAGCATGGCGCAACTGAACGAGGAGCTCACGACAAGGCTGGAGCGGCTCGCCGCCGCCGAGGGTCTCGAGCTCGTGCATGTTGAGATCGTCGGCACGGCCCGCAAGCCCGTGGTGCGCCTGTTCATCGACCGCGAGCCGGGAGGCGTGACGCTCGACGACTGCGAGAATGTGTCGCGCCAGGCCTCGGCGCTCCTCGATGCCTACGACCCGATGCCGGGTGCGTTCACGCTCGAGGTCAGCTCTCCCGGGCTCGATCGCAAGCTCTACTCGGAGCGTGACTGGGTGCGGTTCGCCGGCCAGGCGGTGCGCGTCAGGATGCGCCCTGGCTGGAAGGGCACCCGCACCCTTGACGGCGTGATCGTGGGGCTGCAGGGCGATGTGGCGGTGATCGAGTGCCTGGACGGCACGCGGCCCTCCCTTCCCGTGAACGAGATGCTGGAAGCACGACTGTCGCCCTTCGGCCCCGTGTCCAGGGCGCTCGAGCAGCAGCAAGGAAGGAAGCAGAAGCGATGAAGATGGAGCTCGGCACTCTGATCCGACAGGTCTCGCAGGAGCGCGAGATCGACCCGGCACGCCTCGTGACGGCGCTGGAGGACGCAATCTCCCAGGCCGCTCGCAAGCACTACCGGGAGCGCGGGGTACAGACCCACATCGACCTCGATCGGGGAGAGCTGACCTGCCTGCGGGTGCGGCACGTGGTGGCAACCCCCGAGGAGGTCACCGACCCGACCGCCGAGCTCGTCATCGAGGAAGCCCAGCAGCTCAAGCCGGACGCTCAGGTCGGCGACGACATCATCCTGGGCGAGCTGGACCCAATGCCGATGGGCCGGATCGCCGCGCAGGCCGCCCGCCAGATGCTCTTCCAGCGCGTCCGCGAGGCCGAGCGCGACAACATCTACGGCGAGTACATCGGCAAGCAGGGTGAGCTCGTCAACGGCATCGTCAAGCGATTCGAGCGGGGCGACATCATCGTCGAGCTCGGACGCACCGAGGGCATCGTGCCACGCCCTCATCAGGTGAGACACGAGCGGTACAGCCCCGGAGACCGCATCCGGGCCGTCATCGTCGACGTCACCAAGGACGCCAACAAGCCGCAGGTCGTGCTGTCCCGTACGGCGCCGCAGCTTCTCATCAAGCTCCTGGAGATGGAGGTGCCGGAGATCTACGACGGCACCGTGGTGGTCAAGGGTTGCGTCCGCGAAGCCGGGGAGCGCGCCAAGGTGGCGGTGGCTTCTCGCGACCGCGACGTCGATCCGGTGGGCGCCTGCGTCGGCATGAAGGGGTCCCGCGTGCAGGCGATCATGCGCGAGCTGAAGGGTGAGAAGGTGGACATCATCCCCTACTCTCCGGATGTCGTGACCTGTGCCCAGAACGCCCTCGCGCCGGCCAAGATCAACCGGGTGGCGATGCGCGAGCAGGCCCTGCGCACCCCCATCACGGACACCGAAGGCAAGCCGGCCATCGACGAAAACGGCGAGGTCCTCTACCACGAGCGCAGCGAGACGGTGCTCGACGTCATCGTCTCGGAGGAGCAGCTTTCCCTGGCGATCGGCAAGCGCGGCCAGAACGTCCGCCTCGCCTCCCGCCTCCTCGGCTGTCGCATCGAGATAAAGAGCGAGGAAACGGTCAAGGACGAGGTCTCCGCGGCTCTCGCCGCCATGCTCCGGCAGGTGGAAGGGCTGGAGGAGGAGGAGACCCCCGAGCCGGAATCCTCTGGTCCGAGCATCGACTATGACAGCCACCTTCCCCTGGAAGATCTGTCCGGGATCTCCGACCGCATGCGGGAACGCCTCATCGAGCATGGCTTCTCCCACGCCGGGGCGCTGGCAGCAGCCGACCCCGCGACGCTCATGGAGATTCCGGGCATTGGCCCCCATTCCGCGGCCCAACTGATCGAGACGGCGAAGTCGGCGCTGGCTGCCCAGGTGGCCGCCGGCAACGAGGAGTAAGTCATGGCACAGGTCTTTAGAGTCGGCGACCTGGCCCGGCAGATGGGCGTCTCCGTGGAGGAGCTCATCTTCAAGCTGCGATCGATCGGCGTCGACGTGCAAAACTCCGAGAGCGTCCTGGACCTCTCGACAGTGCGCGCCATCATCACCGGCGAGACGCTGCAGAAGCGCCGTGGCGAGGTGATTGTACGGACGCAGGCCCCGGCACCCGAGGAGGCGCGACGTCCCGCTCCTCCGGCTCCCGTGGACCGTCTCAAGAAGAAGCGGCCCGGACGGCGAATGGGCCTTGACGAAGAAACCCCCGATGCGGTGCCGAATCTGGCCGCCCTGTCGGTCCCGGCCTCTCCCAAGCCCGCGCTCCGCTCCCTGGAGCGAGCCGCGGACCAGGCTCTGGAGGAGACTCCGGGCGAGCCGGATGAGGCCCTGACCGTGGCCCCCCCGGACGAGATCGAAGAGGAGAGCCAGCCAGCCGCCGACCAGGATGCGGAAGCCCCAACCGAAGAGACTCCGGCCGAACCCGTCGCGGTCGAGCCGGTGGCGGAGGTCACGCCGGAG
>Ga0116171_10002255_pt1 | contig 18444 bp, 13 predicted proteins | sample AD_JPNHW2_MetaG_FD_89798 | JGI IMG/M metagenome (GOLD analysis project Ga0116171, IMG submission 89798) | Active sludge microbial communities of municipal wastewater-treating anaerobic digesters from Japan - AD_JPNHW2_MetaG | ecosystem: Engineered > Bioreactor > Anaerobic > Digestate | place... | reverse complement strand
TATCAGTTAAGAACTAAGAAGTAAGAGTTAAGAAGTAAGAGTTAAGAAGTAAGAGTGGCAGAGCAGATGGGAACTGGGAACAGGGAACGCCTCACCCCGTGAGGTGGCACAACGCACCCTGTGCGTTGCAAGCATTGTCGTACCATAGGTTTCCTAACCTGTTATTGGAGTGGGTTTTCGTACCCACGGATTGTTATCCTTGACACTTCAGTAAAAAAGGTAGATTAATCTCTAATATATAATAATGATTAGGTTCCAGTATCGTGAGGTCATATGAAAAAGTATATCATCTATTTTCTGGTAGGTGTGCTGCTGGGTGTTGGGTGGGGTTATTTCTGGGATGCAATCCATGCAGAGCAAAAATGGGCTTGGTGGCCCATGATCACCATTTTTGTCGGAAGTGGCATTCTCAACTTATTTACACGAGAAAAAGCATCCGTCAAACTCACCTGGCTCATTGGTTTTTTCCTCGGAGCCATTCTTTCCGGTATTTATTACTGGTATTTTCTTTCCGGCAGCCACGGTTATTACCTGAAGTTGTGATGATTATAGTTTTAATGAAGTCGGATTGTTTGAAAGAGGATGTTTATAAAAAATAAAGCAGGAAGTATTTCCACTCCCTGCTCTATTATTGTCCAATAATACTGTTGATTATCTATCGTCAACGAACAAACCTGATTTCCTTCATCCTTTCCATTGTGATTCTATCATCGTACATATGGATTTTCTTCATTAACAGCACTGCAAATGCAGGATCGAATTTACGGATTTTCTCATATACTCTTCGAATGGATTGCTTCACACAATTGCGTATTTCTGCAGGCTCGCTATAGAACACTTTCAGTTTCTTATGGGATGTGGCAATGCTCTTCAAATAGTCATTGAGTTGATCCAATTCATCATGCAGAGCATCCACAGCACCGTAATCATGATTCCTGGTGAATCTTTCGATCTTGTCTTTCACTCTCAGGATTTCTTTCCCCACTTCATACAGCGTCTTGTAGTCGGCTTTGGTGAATTCCGAAGACATGGTATCGCTATATATGCTGTGTTGAATGAGTTCTGAATTGTTTGTATGGTTGATTTGGTTAAGGACAGTGTCATGATAACCTCGTGCGATGAGCAGCGGGTATTGGATGGCACAATCTGAATTTGTGACGAGTTCTTTCAGGTAGTAAACACCGTTGAGATTCTTTATTTGATACGTTATTCCATTTGTTCCCTTAATCTTCCAATGATTCCCCGTGAATGTCCAGTCATAGCGTTGCATCTTAGCCTCCTATCCTAAAAAAGATTGGCATGATATCCCGCTCTCAAAAGACATCATGATCAGGCAAAGATGAAAACTAACGATGCTCTCCGATTCTATCTTTTAATTTTTAACTTTTAACTAAGCGAAGCGTCTCCCTCTATATATATACCGGTACAAAACACCGTATTTCGAGGACAAAGTTAAAAATAATCTAAAAAAAATACAAGATTCTTTCGTACGCAACTAAATTAGGTTGCGTAAAATGAATATTGCCAGGGCAATCTTGCGACTGCCCTGGCAGGTGTTTTGAGCCTCAGACCTCAAATTCGAACCTCAGACTTCGTACTTCGAACTTCGAACTTCGCACTTCGAACTTCCTACGCTATCAGGTGTGTGAAAGCTTGATAGCCTGTCACCTTGGGAAGATAGTGGGCATCGATGGCTTCCTTCACGGATTTGCATGGGATGTTCTTGTCGATGATGTCCTCGAGGGTAAGGACGCTCAGGTCGTTCTGCACCGGATCGGTTTTGCGCCAAGCCCAGAGCATCTTGACGAACAGCGCTTGCGCAGATGGAGCAATTTGCTTTTCCTGATCGATCAGATGCTTGTACTTCTTGCTGTACGCCTTCATGTCCGCAATATAGGAAGCCTGGGCAGCACTGAAGATGTTGCCGAGATTGGAACCGATGGCTCTCATCAGGGCGGTTTGGGAATTGGGTGAAGGTTTGATGAACTTGCTGGCATAGCACAGTTGATCCTCATTGTACATTTTGTACAACAAACCATCAACCTTCCCCGAAAAACCCTTGTGACTGTGGTTGAATTTTGGTTTCATGATAAAATACCTCCGTATTATTTCTGGAGGTTCCAAAAGCCTCTGCTTTCCCAATTTTTAACTTATAACTTTTAACTGAAAAAGCATCGCTTTTTTTTCACCTCTCATTCATATTAGGGTTACGAAAATGGTTTGGGGAGGTATGAGAAAAAAATAGTAACATAAATTGGTAAATTGTTGTTTAGGGGATTTAGAATCCCCGATGCTTGTAGGGATAAACCCATGTGTTTATCCTCTTTTTCTATTCCTCCCATTTGTGATGTGCTGAGCTTGTCGAAGTAAAAGGGAGGATTTTAACCCCCATTTTAAGGGGGGATGGATCACATAGTGATGCAAGGTGCGTGACAGGAGAGCTAGACATGTGGTGCCGGATGAGTTAGTTCTATCAATTCGTTGTACTCGCATAGATGTGAATCTAGGTCAGAACTACTCTCTCCGCTAATATGTCATTCTTGCGAATGCGAGAATCCATGACTCCGCTCCAATTCTTACTTTTAATTTTGACTTGGAGATACTCAGTTGTTTATCCATCTATTCCACAGGACGCAATCACACCCAGGAATTCATACCTGGGATGTGTACCTCAGATGTCTATGCCCAGTAGGGACGACACAGATATTGAGAAATAAAGACCCTATACCCTTATATACAATTTATCTTGACTGAAATAATTATTATTCTAATAATAAAGCATTATTTTCAGGGGATATTAGATAAGTGATGCGATCCGTAGATACTATCGAGAATTGGAAAACCTCAAGCATTTGAGTGGTACTGGTAATGAACTTTCCATTAAGGTAGCCTTCCCAAATTTCTGGATACCTGTTCTCTGGAGAAGGATATGCAGTTAATCGCAGAAGTATCATTGATAGGTATAAAGGAAAAACTGTGACTCCTGATGGTACTTTGAAGGATATGTTGCGTCAGGATTAGGGATATTGTGGAAAGAGAATTTTATCGAAACATTCGAATGATATTCTAAATAATATACATCAGACAAACTATATACTACTGAGGAGGGAGCATGAGTTTATTAAGAGCCAGAATTAATTTAGCATTTGAAGAACTCATTGAAAAACAAGATGGTATTACATTCCAGAGACTTTCCTATCAAGCTTTGCGTACTAGATGGCCATCTCTTGTGACAGCTAATGAAAAATCAGATCTTGGGGAGGATGCAAGAACTATATCATGCGAGGATTCTGATGGTATCAGAAGATCTTTAATTTGTTCTTTACGAATAACATTTACTAAACTGCAAAAGGACATTGCAAGGATAAAAAGCGAAAACACTGATGTAGATGAATTAATAATTGCCACATTAAAGATATTGACGCGGAAAACACAAAAAAGATGGGAAAATGAGCTACTTACCGGTTATGGGTTGAGATTAATCATTATCGATAGATCAGAATTTATTGCAGTTCTTGAAAAACCAGAATCCCAATGGCTATGCCAACAATACTTGAATATACAAACTGGTTATATTTATCAATATCAATTAGCAAAACAACAGGAAGAAAAGAATGATTACGTTGAAGCGATAATAAACGCAAAAGAAGCCGAAAAAGGTGCTATCAGTAACAGTGATTGGGAATTATTATGTAAAATCCAATTACTGCTTGCTGTTATTTACTTATATAGTGAAGGACTTGAAAAAAATTATCCGATGTTGGCTGATAATGCATTGGCAACTGCACGGAATTTTAATCTTATATCGCTATTGCCTGAATGTCTGATACGGTCTGCAAATTCTCATATTAAAGATAATCCCAAAAAATCTCGGCTATTATTGGCAGAAGTCGAAAAATTAATCTCAACAAATCCGCAATTATCAAAATGGTTTTATTTAAATTTAGCTGAACTTGAATTTCGTGAAAAAATGTATGAAAAGGCAGAAGAAGCATTGAATGTATTGAAATCTATAACTCCTAATATCTCACAAACTGATAATCAAAATTACTACCATCTTATGTCACGCATTGAGATGCAAAAGGGTAATCTAAATAGCGCGATGGAATATTTGAATAAAGCTCTAAAATCGGCTAAAAAAGCAAAAAGAGCTTATAGTATAGGTTGGATTATTAGAGAAAAAGCATATTGCTTGGATAAGCAGGGAAATTATTACAAAGCTGCTCAGGAAACAGAAAATGCGATGCACGTTTTTGAAAAAGCTAATATTAGAGTTGATTTTCTTGATACAGCTTTGATGGCCTGCCATTTATTTCGGGAATGCAATTACATAGAGCATGCTCTTGACCTTGTAAATCTTGTTATTTCTAAATCTAACATTGATGAATTTAAGGATTTATTTGTTGAAGCACTTCAAATCAGAACAGATTTATTAATAGCTTCTAATAAAGTCAATGAAGCATTTGAATCAAATACATATTTTCGCAATACAATAAAGCATATTCCAGACGCCTTGATCATTGCTGATCTTCAAGATGGAAATATTGCAATGAAGAAGGGTTATTTTAAAAGTGCTGAGGAATTTTTCTCAAAGAGCCATCAAAGAACACAACAGACAGAAGTTAAAAAAGAGATTACTGCTTTAATAAAACTCAGATGGTCAGAAGCAAAGTTTTGGCAAGCAAAATATAAAGATGCAATAAGCTTAGCTGGAGAAGTTATAGACTATCGCGGACAAATTCCCAAAAGAATGATTGATAAAGCCGAAAAGATCATCCAAAGATCGAAAGAGCGGGCATCTATTACATCTATTTTCAATGATATTTTGAATCATCCCAAACCACTAAAATGGGCCGGTACAGATAAATCAACAACAATTCAAGAAGCACATCAGGAGATAATTAGACCTTTGTTAGAGTGGAAAGATACTTGGCCTGAAGCCTCAACAGAAATCTATGATTTTTGGGGTAAAGGCAATCTAGCAAGGTACATTTTAAACCATAGAGGTTTTGATACTGCTTTTCATGTTACTGTTGAAGCAACATCAGTGAATCAAGCAAGGCAATGGGTTAGAGTACTTTGTCCCTATGTAGATGTTCTTACAATACTCTGGAAAGGACCGATGATAGACAATGGTTTTGTGTTCGTCCCTGTTAATTGGGAAAATTCAAATCCAGGTGGATGGGGTTATATGATTGCTGCCGGTGACCAAATCAAACCTCATAAAAGAAGCAAAGGGAAATGGTCACCTGCAATGGGAATGGCAACTTTATTGCCCAAGGATGCAATAGATTTTCTTTTTATAGAAGCACGAAATTTCTTCGAGACAGGTCGGTTATTTTTATTCCCAGCAACCAACTTAGGTTGTATAGATAAAGGGCATGGTCCTATCGAAAAGATGTTTAATGACATTGTCAATGCCAGTTCCTTTTTAACTTCTGAAGGGAACAATTTGTCGTCAATTAACTTTGGTAATCTCCCCTTACCTTTTTTTCCTGAAATTCCATTAAGTGAGCTTTCTCAAATGGTCAATGGAGAAGCAGAAAACCTATTAGAAACAAGATTATGTCTCCGTGACTGGTCCAGATTTTTAAAAGATAGAGAGATGTTCGAAACGCAATCAATGAAAATTGAAATACATGAAAGGCTTGAGTCATCGTTGAATAAAATTAGAAATAAATTTAATATTCTTACAAAAAAGCTTGAGTGGGCAAAGCAAGAAGGTGAAATCAGCTCTTATACATTTGATTCAAGTAATCTCGAGGTTAAACCGATGAATCCAGCAGCTTGTCAACTTGTTGATCTTCATAATGAAATCCGATCTACACCATGGTATTCTTTTTTTAGGTTAAGTTCTCAAGGGAATCGATGGGATTTATTGAGCGGAAATGAAGAGAAAAAGAGTGATGAGGCGAATTTTGAATCAAAGAAAATTTTTCATTGGCTTGTTCCACCAGAATCTGGATGGATTATTCCTACTGCTAAAAAGCGAATCTAGAGATATACATAAGATAATCAATCTTAAAACCCTAATTTTCAAAATGTCTATCCCCGAACCAATCCTTTATTCATAAAGTGTTCATATTCTCTCTGCTTAAGATTACTCATCAGCATCCTTAGGTTTGCAAGATCGTATAAACTCAATTGCATTGCTATATTTTTCAGCATATAAAGGTTCAAACTTTAATGTCGAAAACAACTCTAATACTGATTTTATACATTCTTGATAAGTATTGAAGTTACCATCATGATCAAACCAATAATATGCATACTTACAGATTTTCGGAAATTTATCCTTAAATGGAATATTGTATTTAACAAATCTCTTTTTCATTATATTTAGTGCTTTTGGACGCTTAGGATCATTCTCCTCCATCATAAACTCAAATGCACATTGTGCACTAGGGGTTAACATAATGCCAATCCAATTTGTAGATTCGTACCAATTCGATACTTCGTCAATTGCATCACCCAATACCATGCTTTGGCTTGTGCTAAATGTAAATTTCCCATAACTAATAGCCCCTCTAAAAAAAATACTATGTTCATTCATGTATTCCCAGAAGAATAAATTGATGATATGGGGCATGGTCGATAATAAGTACCTGGGATCTGATTCTGCTCTTAGATTCTTATAAGATAGACAAACGATGATGGTATCAGAAAGGCTAAGTACATCGATTGTAACATTTTTTTTAGTATCAGAATTATACTCATTTCTCTTGGATTCTAGTGTTTGTTTCAATCCTGACCATATTTCCCAAAATGAAAGATCCTTTCTTCTTGAGATAAACTCTCTGAATCCCAAAATATCTAACATAAGAACATATCCTGTTTTTTCAAGAGGCATCTCATTTTTGTTTGATGTAAAGTCTGTAGGCATTGGATTCTCCAATTCTAATTTTCTTTAATATTTATCTCAATTACACTTGCACCTGTTTCATCAAGTATATTATCATTATTTTGATTCTCTCTAAAAACTGGCTCATTATTATACTGGAAAGAATCGATTACTTGCGATGGGATAACCTTGCCAATTAGATTCGACGATTCCCAATTACCCATAAAATTAAACACACCTTGCTGTCTGGGCTGTCTTGCATAATAACTGGTCACATTCTGCGAGGTGATATCAATCAAATCTGTTATAACTTGATCCCAATTTGTATTGCTGTGACATGGTTGATAATCAAAATGACGACCACCATTACCAGTTATAAAATGGAATAACTCATCTATAAAACAGTTAACGGTATGAATACCATAAAAGCTCTCATTATATGGGTCATAAGGAGGATAGCATATAAAAAGCTGATTATTATGTATCTTATTTATTAAGCTATTATCACATGGTTTATTATTACAATGATGAAAAATAAAATAACGAAATATTAATGCTCTTGATATGGGTGTTCCATTTGTAATTTCACCAATGTACAAATACTTTGCTCCCAGGTATAAATGTGGTCCCGTGATATGACGGCGTTTCATATTCAGTCTTGGAGATGATCTGAAATAATCAAATTCAGGCCAATTGTTGTAGAGATATCGCTGATTATCATTATTATCCGGATGTTCGAGTTTCTTAACCTGATATAGGACTGCAGTTCGATCAATAGTGCCATTTCTTCTTTCGAAATTCATTACCAGAAGTAAGTCGCCAATTTCTACAGCTCCGTTTTGTGGAAATTCGGGACTTTTAACTTGGGGTTGCTGATGAGTAAATACTCCCCCTGAAGATATTTTTAAACCGCTTTCAGAGAATAAACCCTGTACAATTTGACCATTTATTGTTCCAGTAAGTAATGAAATGAGTTTTGCAACAATTCTTGGTTCTGATTCATCAAAATTGATATTGTCATAAATTGCCCTAACTAATTCCTGCTTAATTTCCCTTTCATAACGAAATATATCACTATATGCCATCTTATCCCTCCAAGATTATTTTCCCCACCTCTTGTTTTGCATGGATTATAATCTCATTTGCTTCTGTATTTAATTGCTCAGTTTCTTTATAAATCATATCTATATGTTTTACAATATCATCTTGCTTTTCTTTTTCGACAATTGGAATCAATATTTGGCCTAATTCTTGTTGAGTAATCGCTGGATAGTTACCACCACTAGAACGTTGTTCCATCTGCAATAGTGACAATTTTGAGCGTAAAACGTAATATAAATACTTCTTAGATATATTCTTCTTTAAATTTCTTATAATAGCAAAACCTGTTGATGCTATCATTATTTTATCCGTAATCAGATATGTGATTGCACCTCTACTTGGTCTTGTTAATGACACCAGAATATCACCATCTCGTGCGATCATTCTTGCCCTACTTGGAGCTTTTCCTATCTCAATTTCACTTATTTCAGTGATTCGGCCGTTCTTAATGTCAATTGCTCCAATTTCAATATATGAAAAACTATTTTGAAAAATTGACTTTTGATCCCATAACTCATTAGAAAAATCACAAATATCATTTAATTTTATAGATACTGGATTTAGAAGACTTAATAAAGAAGCAATATAAGGTCTATGAAAAAATGGGTCCCACCTTTGACCTGCGAGTTGATTCCATTTTGTTTCAAATATTCGATTCTGAATATTCGCTTTCTCTTTATCTAGCAATTCTATGCCAAGTTGTTCAAAAAGTATAGAATCAATTCTATTAAACAGATCTTTAGATAATTCTTCCTTTTCCGATTTAAGCTTATAGGCATTTTCCATAATATTGACGATTTTTTCAGACAAAATTATTGGTAGATTACGAATTGAAGAAAAATCTAAAGCAGGTCTTGTACCACCAGTAGTATAACGAAAAGCAATTGTCTGCCCTATGTCAGAATTAAGAAAACAAGCAATCTGTTTACTAATTACTTCACTTCTGGTCTTTATAACAACTGAATGCTGGTTAATATTACCCACGAAATCCTTAGGGGCTGTACAAGAGCTTGCAATACGTCCAGTAATGGTAACTAATAAATCATTCTCGTATACTTGACTTCTCGCTAACAACCCATCATGTGTTTCTTGGTTTATAAATACCATATCATCCCAATTAATACCATATTCCGTAATATTTGTGACTCTTAGAAATGGAACACCTTGAAAAGAGGATGTATAGTAGCTGTCTTTATCGCTTTTAGAAGGTGTTGAACCGCTACTCATTTTAATTATTAAGTTGCGCATTCTCCATTGTGTTTTCAAACGTACCTTGTCATCTAGTTTTCGTAGCTCAGGTTTATTAAAGAAAGGATCGAAACGCTTTCCACTAATTTCAGACCAATTTTCAATAAAGACTTTGTTTTGATCAAATGAAGGATTCACTTCAAATCTCATGAATTCTGACCTTCTTCAATCGCTTGCATAAAACGGGACAATTCAGTGGAGATGTTTTCAAGTTCATTGTTGGGTGTGGGTTTGCCGGTAGCATCATATCCAATATCTTCTGCAATTGCCATGAATATGGAATAATCCCATTCAGGAGAGGATAAGAATTTATGTAACCGAGTTTCCAGCAGTTCATTCAACTCTTCTTTTAGTTTATCCATTTTTTGCTGATAATCTTCGGATAATTGATTATACCATTCTATATATCTGTCTGTCTTTTTTAATTCCAATAAAGGGATAGCTTTATCATATTCAAAACCTTTTAGAGCTTTTACATCTCTTGCTTTATCTTTTTCGATCTGGTTGTATTTTGTAAGGAATTCCTGTTCATCTTTCAAATCATCTTTAATCTTTTGTTTCAGATTTCTAATTTGAAGAGTCTTTTGATTGGAATATTTTTTTAAAAACAATACTGAGCTTTTCACACCTGCACCTGTATGGTTGAAGGCGGTCTGGGGAAGGGAAATAACAGCAACAATTCTATATAAATCTTCTATATTATCTCGAACATACTGCATAGATGAGTTAGTTAATATTCCATCAGGAATTACAATAGCCAAATATCCCCCTTCCTTCAGGTAATGATGGCATTGCTCGATAAACAGGATTTCTGTGCTTTGGGCTGGTCTTGTACTTGCTTTGCTCTTGGGATTCAACCAATCAACATCTTTTAGAGCCATTTTATACTGGTGTAGATATGCCTGTTCAGTTTGTTTGATTGTTGACCCGAATGGAGGATTCGTAATAATGAAATCAAATCTATTATATACAAAACCTTTGTTTCCAGTGGTTAGAGCAACCTCGTAATCAGACCATAAACCATCCGCTGTTACTACATTTGTATGACCATCATCATGAATGATCATGTTCATCTTCGCTGTTCTGGCAATTTGTTCATTTATTTCTATTCCGTAGAGATTGGATTGAGCAAAATCATGCCAGTAATTATAATATTTTGTAGCTTGCTTAGGATTATTTGAATCATAAAAGTCATCTGCTTGTTTCCTTACTTTATCCAGGGCATGTAGTAAAAAACCCCCACTTCCACAAGATGTATCGAGTACAAGAGATGTATTTTTTATCGGAAGCACACTAACTATAAAATCAACGATAGGGCGAGGTGTAAAATATTGACCAAAATCACCTCTAAAGAAAGAACCCATAAAAGTTTCGAATGCTCTTCCTTTACTATCAAGATCGGTCTCGCTTAGATTGATACCTTCTAAATATCCAACCACCGTCCTTATTTTAATAGAATCAAGCTTAATGTCATCTTTGAAGACCTCTGGATCTTGCTTTCTCCCCTCTTCGTATAAATCTAATATACGTTCTCTTAACTTGATATTGGTATTCACCTCCGTATCTTCAGTAAAAATCTGGAAATCGTAGGGTACTCCATCTTTCCGTGCTTTCTTTTCATCCCAAATTTTACAGAAAATCAGTTTATCCAACTCATCAAATGCCGTTGAAGGATTCAAAGCCCCACCACCCCATAAAGCTTGATGTGCCAACTCAAAACGACGTGTTAATTCTGCTTGTGTAACGTTCTCCAAGTCGAAAAGCTGCTGACCATTAACGGTACCACCACCCTTAGCATATTTATATTTTGCGAGCTTATCAACACCATATTGAGGTATATCTGGAACAGTACTTTTTATATCTTTTTCTTTATCTACTTCATAATAGACGTTTTTTATTCCTGAAGTTACCCATGAAAATTTAATTGTTCCAGCTAATGCATATGCATACGCAAAGCCCTGATTTACAGCTTGCATAAATTCCTGTTCTGATACTTCCTGCTTTTTACATTCAATAACAATATGAGGTTGTGTGCAAGCATCATCGTTGTAAACAATGATATCAGCTTCTTTAACAGCGCTCCCCATTGTTACTTTTACAAATTGTTTTACTCTTTTAACCGGATAATTATATACTAAAATCAATTTGAGATATGTTTCTGCCTGGACTTGCTCTTCCGGATTCTTATAATTACGATGGATGTTTTCAAACAAATAATCTATATATGATCTGTCATCATCAAATTTGATTAGCCTTTTCGCAATTCCCTTCTGGATTAGTTCACTGGTTTCTGTGTCAACTGTATTATTCTTGGAGTCTTTGTTCTTCATCTTAGCTCCATACTGGTTAATAATATGAAATTGATATAAATAGATTTGATCAAAATCAAGAAACAACGTTCGCCCATCGATACCTCATATTCGTTTAGCTGTTACATTTTCCAGTCAAAGAATTGTGCGTATAATAATAATTGGCAAGGAATATTTCAGAAGCAATTAAAATAACAATATTTTGTAATCTCTTTGTTACGATTTTGCATTCATTGAGTGCCATCCATTGGAATAGTGCTACGCTGAGCACAGATAAAAGTTAAAAACTAATAGTTAAAAGTGGCAGAGCAGAAGCATAGATTCTCGCATTCGCAAGAATGACATGCGAAAAAAACTTCCTTAGCAGAAGCTGATAGCTGATAGCTTATAGTGGTGGCATTTGGTGTTAGGTACCAGGTGCTAGAGGCTAGGGTGGAACTCAGAGGCAGAGATAATCAAACTCATTCGTCACGAGACCTCCCTTAATCCCTCCTTCACTTCGACAGGCTCAGTGCAACGCTTCGCTCAATTAAGAATTAAAAGTGAAAAGTTAAAAATTGAAGCGTAGGGGTTTGCGGCCGTAAACCCGTATTTTTCAGATCAGACAGTAAGATCGGAATCTTACTCCACGAAGACAGTAAGATTGGAATCTTACACCACTCGAAGTCACAGATATGAAGTCCGCACATCCTATAATCTCGATTATTACTATTTTTCGATGGATGTTTGAACTCCATATCGTGAATGAGACGCCCAGATCAGACGTCTCTACATTTGATGTTCCAAGGCATGGGCTTCCGGGAAATCCTGGAGAAGCCCGGCTGATACTGCTTGGGAGATGGTGATCACCGGATAAAGGTGATCCAGGATATCCTCCTTCGAGATCGTTGCCATATCGATTTCGGGGAATTGGTGCTTTAGATTCCACATCATGGTCAGATACAGATTATAATGAGTCGGTGCGATTTTCTCATTGATATTGACCGTATTGGCGTACATTCTGGTATAAATCTTCAGGTCGTTGATATAACCGGGATGAAGTGTGTGAAAGAGGATTGCGAGGTTTTTACCCCGATTCCCAAATGTATGATGATGCTCCTCGATCTCGATGATGGGGTATTTGCGTGTAATCACGAGACTGCCCTTATTATATTTACAATGTACCAGTCCCTGTGATTTGAATTTTCCATAAAAGGCTTTCACACAATTGGTGAATTTAGTTTTCATGATAACTCCTTTGTAGTTGGAATCCCGTATTCTTTTATTTAGAAAAGGAATAACGCGGGAAATGACGGTCAAAAATAACATGGTTTCTGCATGTTAACTGCATCCATACTGCATCGATAAAGCATCCCGGAATGCTGTTTTGCAGTTTTATTCACGCCTTTTCCACGATTTAAACATTCTACATATTATGGAGTATGAAAAGAGTGTGGGAAGGTACGGAGGCACAAATTAATTTGTGCAATAAAGAATTAAGAATTAAGAATTAAAAGTTAAAAGGTAAAAAATTAGGATTAGCTGGGTAGTTTATGATTCAGTACAGTAGTATTGAGCAGCAAGGTAAACCATGCAGATACTTTACCTGAAGGAAAAATTACAATGGGTCTGCTGACGCGGACCCCTACGTGAATAAATTCGTGTATTATGATTTATGCCTTCTGCTCTGCATTGAATTTTTTCGTGTATTTCGTGTGTTTCGTGGTTTTACCAATCCTATTCAGCCAACCTGTAAATCAGCATATTGGGTTCTTCGGGTTTATGCCAGAAGCAGAAGCGATGCTTTTTCAGCATGGGGATCAATTCCGGGTGGGTGGAATGGATGAGAATCTCGATACCTTGTCGTTCCTTTGAGAGATAGTTCAGGGCTGGCATGGCTGTGAGCAGGATCTGTTCATCGAGGTGAGGGAAGATGGCTATGGGTTCGAGTCCGCCGATATAGAAGAAGACATCACCGATTCTATAGCCTTGCGCATGCTCCTGTATCCATTTTCTTCCTTCAACTGAATTGCGCACGGATTTCCAACCCCAGGGCAGGTACGGGCCGAACTGTCTTAATTCTTCTGCCGGTATGGGTACCTGTTGCGGTTCCTGCATCCTCTTGCTGATGTATCGGGTAAGCGTATATAACCTGTCCACGACCTTGAATCCAATCTGCTCCGACATACGGATGCTTTCCTTATTCTTATAATAGGTGCAGAATTCAATATCTTGAACGATTCCATCCTTCTTCAATTGCAGGGCAACATTCATGGCGTGACTGCTCAGTTGTTTGCCAATCCCATGTTTCTGGAAATCAGGATGAACACGCAAACCTTCCAGCCAGGCAATCCTGTTGGGCAGAAGGGTGATCTTATCGGTACCGACCACCTTCCCCTTATACTCTGCAATGTAGAAATGACCGTCCTGAATCCATTGCTTCGCAATTCTTCCCAAATAATCATCACCATCCCAAGTCAGGTCGGATATCTCCTGTATTCCTTTCAGGTCACGCGTGGTGCACAGGCGAATGTTGGCAGTCCAAATGGTTTTCTTTTTCATCATCACTCCTCAGTCAGTAAAAGCAGAACCTCCATGGCAAGGCAAGATAATAAAGAGAAAGAAAGAAAAACACATGAAAAAATGGGAATGTTGTTGAATTACAACCACCAATGTTGATGGAAATCAACAACATTAGGGCTGGTTACTACGAAACAGTCACCGGGCAACATCACATAACATGCTGTAAAATATGCATGTTACAATCAATAGTCAGGTTTGGCTCTTCCCATGCAATAAGAGAAGATGTGTGGTACTTGCAGGCATGACCTTAAGCCGAGTATCACATAGTAAGGGATAAGAAGAACAGCTTAGAGCCCTTCTGATAGTGTGACTCCCCTCAACTCCAGAAGGGCCTAAGTTTTTTTAACCGAGAATGTCGAGCTAAGGTCAACGTTAACATCAGGAAGATGCCTACATAGGTAAGGTGGAAAATGAACATCAGGAAGACAGCAACGATTTATACGATTCTCTCGTTTGTTCTATACATGGGAATTGTATTGTTTGTGTCTCGGTTCCTTATCTTAAAGGCTTTCACCAAACTTGAGATCGTACGTGGTATTCAACAGACTGACAAGGTAAGCCAGTGTTTGAAGCAAGAGCTGATGAACCTGGACACCTTCACATTGGATTGGTCATCCTGGAACGATGCCTGGAGATTTGCGCAGGGAAATAATCCTGCATTTGTCAAAGAACAAATGACTGACGAGACTTTTACGAATTCCAGGATCAATTTCATTGGTGTATTTGATAAAAATAATAAGATACTAACCTATAAACTCTTCGATACAAATTTGAAAAAAGATGATGCGATGTCGTCTGAATTGGAAAGCGCTGTGGAAAGGAAGTTCCTTTATACTGCCGAGGCAGACACTTCAAAGAAGGAAGGACTGATCCAGTTGGAAGAGAATCCGATGATGATCGTATCAAGACCCATACTGCACTCCGATAATACAGGTCCGGTCATGGGCTATCTTGTTGTTGGACGTTATTTGAATGTTGATCATCTTGGCATGATGCCGACCCTGAATTCATTGAATATTACCGGACTTCGTCTCGATCAGACGATCAGGGATACAGAAGATAGAAAGATCATTCCTCTTGTCACGCAAGGCAAACCCGTTGTCATTTTCAATAAGGATAAGCAAAAAGTCAGTTATGGTGTCATCAATGACATCAACAATAAATCGATACTTGCATATAAGATCATATCGAAGCCGGATATCCTCAACCTGGGTAAATCCACGGTTGGTTCCTTCATGTTGATTTTTTTCTTCTTCACATTCCTGATCATTTATATATCGGCAATCATACTGGATAACAAGATACTTTCCAGGTTGGTGAACCTGAAGAATGACGTGATCCATATTCGTGAAGAAGGAGATTTCTCAAAGCGTGTTGCCGAAGAAGGCAATGACGAGATATCCAATCTTGAAGAGCAGATCAATTCCATGCTGTCCAGTTTACAGGAAAGTCATAACCTTTTGGAAGCAACGCTGCAGGAAGCGCAATCTGCAACCAAGGCAAAGAGTGAGTTCCTGGCAAATATGAGCCATGAGATTCGCACACCTTTGAATGGTATCATTGGTGCTATCAATCTTATCGACCAGAAGGAATTGAACCAGGAGCAGCAAAACCTGCTCGAGATCATACATTTCTCCTCCAACTCGCTGTTGAACCTGATCAATGACATCCTGGATTATTCCAAGCTTGAAGTTGGAAAGATGGAATTCGATAATGTTGCATTCAACCTGAGAGACCTGGTTGAATCCATCATAGATTCATTCGCAATCAAGGCATATCAGAAGAATATCGAGCTTCTGTCACATATGAGTCCCGACACCTACGAAGATTGTACGGGTGACCCGTATCGTCTGCACCAGGTATTGAATAATCTGATAAGCAATGCCATCAAGTTCACCGACAAGGGTGAAGTGAATATCCTCGTGGAAATGATCGATAAGCAGGATCATATGGGAATGTTCAAGTTCCAGGTATCGGATACCGGTATCGGAATAGCCGAAGATAAGATCGGTGACATCTTTGAAAGCTTTAAGCAAGCAGATGGCTCGATTACCAGAAGATTCGGCGGTACAGGGCTGGGCTTGCCGATAGCGAAGCAGATCATTGAACTGATGGGTGGAAAAGTGACCGTTACCAGTAAAGTTGGAAGCGGAACGACCTTTGATTTCGAAATCCCGTTGTGGCTGAAATCAGTGGAACCGCTTGCACACAGGATTGAATCTGAAGAAATCAATAACAGCCGCATCCTGATCGTCGATGACAATATGACCAACCGTCATATCCTGTCGGAGATCCTGAAGAGTTATGAATTCAAGTATGCAGCCGTTGGCAGCGGTAGAAAGGCTATTCAGAAGATCAAGGAAGCTGACGAGGAAAAACAGCCTTTCGATGTGATCCTGATGGATGTACAGATGCCGGAAATGGATGGATTCGTGACCATATCCAAGATTAAGGACCTTCAACTGTCCAAGCAGCCGAAGATAGCTATTCTTACCTCTGTGGCAAGAAAGGAAGATATCCAGAAGGCGAAGGAGCTTGGGATTCATAAATATCTCCAGAAACCTGTGAAGATGAGAAAGATGATCATTCTCCTCAGGGAACTGATCCTGGGTGAACATCAGCCATCCACAATATTCGGACCCGATGAAGGCAACAAGGCAGAAAATGGTGAGATGAACCCACTGACCATCATGATCGCTGAAGACAACATCATCAACCTGAAGATAGCCGTGAGAATGCTGGAAAAGATGGGACACCGCGTGCTGTCAGTGAATAACGGTGAGCAGGCTGTCGACATGTACACGAAGTATGATATCGACTTGATCCTGATGGATGTCCAGATGCCAGTGATGGATGGATTTGAAGCTACAAGACTGATACGTAATATAGAGAAGAAAACCGGAAAATTCACACCGATACTTGCACTGACTGCTCATGCGCTGAATGGTCACAAGGAAGTATGTATTGAAAACGGGTTGAATGATTTCATTGCCAAGCCGATCACATTCCAGGCTTTATATGAAGTGATCCAGCATTACGGGTCTTCAAAGAAGAATCCAGCTAACCAATCACATAACCTGCAAGACCTGACAGCAGAATCACAACCACAGGGTTTATCCGAAATCTCATAGTCATAATCAAAACAACGACAAAGATAATCGCACTTTTCAAATCCACAATCGAGTCTTTACCGAGTACAACCGCCGCTGCTGCAATCAAACCCAATAATGCAGGACGTATGCCCGAAAGACCAGCCTGAAAAATGGAGTGCTTTCGAAAACTCACATACAACCTGGTCATCAGCAGCATCAGGATGAAGGGAAAAACCACAATGCCTGAAGTCGCTGCAAAAGAGCCCCAGAAACCTCCAACCTTGTAACCTACAAATGTTGCCGCATTAATGGCGATTGGACCCGGGGTGGTCTGAGAGATGGCAACAATATCGATGAAATCCGTATTCGTAAGCCAATGATGCTGAACAACCACTTCCTGCTGAATGAAGGGCAGCATGGCATAACCACCGCCAAAACTGAAAAGACCGATCTTCGCAAATGTCAGGAAGAGGATGAGATAGATCATTGCTCGTTCCTCATGAAGATCATGCCGGTGATGAGTGCAAGTATGACCATCCAGGCAGGGGAGATGTTGAAGAATACGATGAGGATGAAAACGATGATGGGCAGCCAGGCAACCTTCCATTTGAGTTTGCTCATCTGACCGATATTGATAAGGGAAGCGGCGATCAGGGCGACCACGGCAGGGCGGATTCCGATAAATATTCTATTCCATAAAGGCTGCTGATGAAACTGGTAGAGGAACATGGAAATCAGGAGAATGGCAATGAACGAAGGAATCACGGCACCCAGTACACCTGCAATACTTCCTATCAATCCCGCAATCCTATAACCTGTATAGGCAGCGATATTGACTGCTATGGGTCCGGGAAGTGACTGAGAAAGTGCCAAGCCGTCCAGGAAGTCTTCAGTCTTCATCCATTTCCGCTTTTCGATGACTTCCTTCTGGATCAGGGGAAGCATGGCATATCCGCCGCCAATCGTAAACGCACCGATTTCAAGAAAACTGAAGAACAAGGAAAAGGATAGTTTGAGACGGCTTGCCATACTACCTCGGGAAAACTATTCTCGATCGGCTTTGAGAACTGCCAGGAAGGCTTCCTGGGGAACGGTGACCGAACCGATTTCCTTCATTCTCTTCTTTCCTTCCTTTTGTTTTTCGAGCAGTTTCTTTTTACGGGTGATATCACCGCCATAACACTTGGCAAGCACGTTCTTACGCATAGGATTGATCGTACTCCTGGCAATGATCTTGGCACCGATGGATGCCTGTAGGGCGATCTTGAAGAGGTGCTTGGGAATGACTTCT
>Ga0116171_10002254_pt1 | contig 18450 bp, 23 predicted proteins | sample AD_JPNHW2_MetaG_FD_89798 | JGI IMG/M metagenome (GOLD analysis project Ga0116171, IMG submission 89798) | Active sludge microbial communities of municipal wastewater-treating anaerobic digesters from Japan - AD_JPNHW2_MetaG | ecosystem: Engineered > Bioreactor > Anaerobic > Digestate | place... | reverse complement strand
CTGAACCAATGGCAGTGTAACCAGCGGCTACACTACCAAAAGCAACTTCTCGGACGTCTTCGAACTTTACTCTTGTTCCGAATGCCATAAGAACTCCTAGTTAATGAGCAACCAGTTCACTGTTGATGTTTCACCGGCATTATCTGAGTTAATAACAAACGATGTCCCAACAACATAAGAAGCTACTGGAACAGAAAGATTGCCCAATACGCCGCCAGGGGTATTTCTTGTTACAAAAATCTTAGAATTTGCTGTTACAGCAGTGGTAGCAACTACAATTGTTCCACCAGCACCTAATGTTGCAGTTCCTGTTACTCCCGCAGCACCTGTCCCAAGAGTTACTTGTGTAAATGTAGGTGTTGAAGAACCATTAATTGTGATTGTGTGTCCAGCACCAGAGGTCGATGCAATATTTGTACCTGCAGCTAAGATAATATCTCCTGCAGCCGGAGAAAGAGCTCCACCTGCACTTCCTGTAACTGTAAATACAGCTCCTGCAGCCGATGTGATAGCAGTCCATGTGGCGACGCCGCCTGCAACGCTAGTTAACACGTATTCGGTTGTCCCAACTTTGTCATACCAAAGTTGTCCAATAGAAAATCCGACATCAAGTGTCGTAGGAGCTCTATTAAATGTAACGGGAATCAAATCGAGATTGGTTAATGGTTGAGGTGTGCCGTAAAGACTATTTGCCTCAGATCTTAATCTACGCGCCATGGAATTTCCTCCTCACAAGGGTTATTAGTTCGCGATGTTTGCATGATACGCTTATTCAAAACGTAAGTCAAAAAATATGTTTACATATGTAAAGCGGATTTACATTGTAAGAAATTCATTCAGATAGAGGCTAATGATGAGATAAGTTAAACTTGGTGTAACAAATAGGTGTTATATGACAATAGAACAAATGTTTTTCTCTATATTTGGCTTGATGCTTACACAATTCATTTACTTCCTAAATAGATTTGGAAAGATAGACGACAAATTTAGTAAGATTGACGATACACTTTCTCGACTAAACGAAACACTGATTCGGATGGATAATCGAGTAGGAAATGTTGAGAAAGACCTAGATATAGAAAAACGTATTCAAAGCAAGATAGATTCAATGAGGACAAATCCGTAATGGATCATATTATTGCATTTCTTGCTTGCGTCGTTATTTGTATGTTTATTCTTATTGGATTCTTTTTTTTCGACACTCGTAATCAGTTAGACAGATTAGATGAAAAATTCTATAAGTTTAGACAAGAGACTTTAGAACAAATCCGAGTTCTAGATGTGGAAATTTTTAAGGCTCGTATTTATAAAGAAAATAAGGAGAAAAGATAATGGACTGGATACAATTTTCTCTGTTTATGTGTGCAATGGCTAGCTTCTTTATAATGTCTAGAAATGACAATAAAAACATGTTAAGCATTGTACTCGCCATTAAGGACGAAATAAAAGACTTCCATGGAAGATTATGTGCTCTGGAAGAGAAAAAAAAAGGAAGTAAATAATATGTTAGACTATATATTGGCTGCTTTATTTCTAATTGGAATCTTCGTATATAATGAATAAAGATTATTCTTCTTCTGTTTTATCAAATTTAGAAACTGCTGTAGAATAAGCTTGAGGGTTATTATCAACAATAGCCTTTATAGCTTCTCTATAAGAGGTTCTGTTCTTTGAATTCATGAGTAGTCGTCCATATCCAAATTGTGCAAGTTTTTTGGCAGAGTAAACAATACCAATTCCTTTTCCAATTCCCGGAAAAGCTGTATCAAGAAGAAAGCCCAACGGTAATATTTGGTCAAATTTTGTTAACTCTGTCTTAGGAAGTTGCTGAATAGATTCTTTCGCTAACTTTAAATCCTTCGCAATTTGTCCTATTTCCTCTGCACCTTGTTTTCCCATTGCCAGTTGTAATTTCTTTACTGTTTTGGGGTCATTAGCAAGTTTAACTAGATTCTTAGGCGTTGGGTTAGCTCCAAGTATTGGTTCTAAAATCTTTTTGGATTCTAATGCGCTCATATAATGGTTATAATCAGCATTAGCATCTTTGAACATTTTAACGAATGAAGAATCTTCTGGAAAAGCACTCTCTATACTCTTTACAATGGCATCGTTATGTTCTTTGAGCCAATCGGCATATTCTTTGTGTGAACCTTTAACATATGCTTGTTCAAAAATATCTGATCTCTTTCGATTATTTGATCGAAATATTTTTAATTGATTACTGAGATCATTGGGGTTAAAAGAAGATTTTTTCTGCTTATCTATTTCTTTTAGAATTTTTTTAGCATCTGAATGCGGATTTGGAATACCTTGATATTTTTTAGAAGTAGTTTGCATAAATTCATCAATAGGAATTACCTCAATCTGAGGACGAAAATCTTCGGCTAATTTATTTATTTTTCCGAATTTTTCTTTAAATTCTTCCTGAAAATTATGTCCTGCTTCAATTTTCTTAGAAATGGGTAATCTTTTTTCAATAACACCTTTTGTTAATTCAGAAGCCGCTTCATTCAAAGATTGTAGCTTTTCTTTTTGTGCTTCTTTAGAAACTGTAGCCAGTTTAGGAAAATTAGCTTCAATAGCTCTTGGTTTTTCCAATCCACTTGGTAATGTTTCAGGTTTCTTTTCTGCTAAACTCTTAACAGCTTTTGCAGGATTAAATTGTGATAATAAAAGAGCCATGGAATCAGATTGTTCGTCTGATAGCCCAGATTGTTTCAACACTTCTCTAATTCCTGCAGCCGATCCACCAGCAATTGCTTTTTCCAAAATAGGACCAGATTTAAAACCAAAAGCACTTGAAGCTAATTTTAAAGCTTTTTGAACATCAGTTTGTGGAGTAAGAGGCGCTCCAGTTTTTTCTTCTATAGTTTTTTCAATATTAGATTTTGTAAGAGCTGATTTTAATATCTGTTCTTCGCCTAATTTTCTTTTTTCTCTTTCAGATTCCAACTCTTCTGGCTTTATCGTATGCATAAAACCTATAGCTTCTTCTGGAGATGCAAATTGCGCTTTTGCACCTAAAGTGGAAGCTATTTCAGGAACATAAGAAAATGGAGATGCTTCTGCTAATCCAGAAGCAACCTGATATCCAGTTCTCATTGCTGACTTTAATGGAGATTCTTCATCAACAAACTGATATCTTTGATTAGAAGTTTGTTCTGGAGCTTCGTCAACAATTTGATATCTCATTATTTGACCTTTACCCATTTGGTTCCATTGCTTCGAAAAGTGTTTCCAGTCTTAGTATCGCTTATCATCTTTCCTGAATATTGAGATGCAGAAGGAAGTTCATTGAACCCAGAAGATTGTTGTTTATTTTCAGCAGGTATTTCTTCAGTTAGCTTTGATTGAAGTTTTTTTAACTTTTCGCCCATTAATTGATCAACTTTTTGCTCAGCATTCTCAGGCAGATTTCCATTCTCATCTCTCAAATCGTCTAAAATTTGAGCTTTTTGAACTAATGAGTTAGCCATTTCTTTAAAAGATTCTTCAATAGCTTTGTTTCGTTCATCAGTATTTGAAGATGAAGGCATCCAATTTTCTTCAATGTGCTTAAACTCAGATTGTGTAAATCCTCTAGGAAAAAGAGCTTTATAATAAGAAAGGAACTGAGACGCTTGTGTATCATAAGCAGCTTTAGCAGCTCGAGTTTGAGGAGAAAAAGCACCTCTTACTCCAGAAGTTACACCAAGATTACCTCTTTCTCTAATTTTAGCCATATTTTCGGCAGCATTAAGAATATTTTTAGCAGCATCTGATTTAGCTCGTATCTCTTTAACAAAAGGTTGTTGAGACTTTTGTATTTCTCTTTTTTCTTTTTGCTGTCTTAGAATATTTTGTTGAGTTGAGACATCCGCATCACGTCTTATTTTAGCTTGATTAAGTATCTTGGCTTTTACAGGACTTCCTTCTGGTAATCGATCGTATTGTGGCGACATTTTTCTTGCATAATCATCTAGACTCGGTAATTGGCTTGTAGCTGTGATTTGTTGATCGTATGGTCTGTTAGGCTGCTGTATAGAAGATTGTTGAACTGGAGCCATTTCTTGCTGTTCTGGCAATGCTTCTTGATTCTCAATAGGCATAAGCATGTTTTTCGCCATCATTTGTTGACGAGTAGGACCTAAGGCTTCAACATTTTGCATACCAGATGGCATTTGTGACGTATTTTGAGAACCTAACATTCCATAATCGACAAACATCTTGGCCAACTGAGCATTACCACCAGCTGCTTCATAAGCATCGGCGAAAGGTACAAATTCTCCGCCCATTTTACGAAACTTATCAGCCTGAGAACGTACTATAGCTTCATTTTGCTTCTGCTTTAAAGCGAGGAGTTTTTCTTGTTGAGCATAGGCTCTCTCGTCCTGAAGAGTTTGCATTTTGTCTTGAAGACTCAGATTAGCTCCTTGGACCATTCCAGACTCAAGTCCTTGTCCTAGTCCTTCACCAACTTTAGAAAGAACATGTTTCCAGCCTGTCAATGGTTTAGTCTGTCCTTGAATCACATTTGCTATTGGCATAAAAATTCCTATTTGAACAAGTTCATGAATCCTGAAGCTGCTGCGCCTCCAATAGGACCACCAAATGCTGTACCTAAACCAGTTCCTACAGCTCCTAAAAGACTTCCACCAAATCTACTAAGTGCGGAAGGCTGTTTGGCTGGCTGTTGAATATATTGAAAAGGAGATTGAGCCATCATTCCTTGCGCTCGTTGCATAGCCATTTCATAAGGCTGTAAAGCCATCTGATTACGTTGAGAAGAGAGTTGGCTAAGCATTCCCGCTCCTTGCATCTGAAGACCAGATCTAAGTGCTGCAAGACGTTCTGCTAAGCTAGCACCAGCACCTGTAGCTGACTGTTGAAAGCCTGAGGAGGATAATCCTCCAACTCCAGCAAACTGTTCAGCAATACCTGGCATGATCTCTTGATTGAACTCAGTCATGGCAGGAGCTGCGAAGTTCTGATAAGCCTGACCGGAAGGATTCATTAAGTCTTGAGCATAGTTTGAGACGCCCTGGAGATCTTGGAGAGATTGAAGGTATTGAGGGCTATTTTGAAAGTTAAAGTCAAAATCTCTAAGAAATTTACCAGTTTGTTTGTGATAAGCCTTTTGATACTTATCCATGTTCTCTAGTTTGTCGTAACCATGAGGCATATGTTCACCATAAGTTTTCCTAATCATACGGTAAAACATTTCTTTAATAAAGGGTAGAGTTTTGGACTTGTTATTTATGTCTATTCCATCCAGAATTTTATCAATTCAGACAAAATTTGGACCAAAATGCAGACAGATATTGTGAAGTTAATTAGAAAGTACACGTTTCTCACAAGGGTAGGTCGATACTACAAGGGATTATGCCCATTTAGAATTGGAGAGGAGAAGGAAGCGAATTTGGTGGTACACAGGCCTACAGGAAAGTTCCGTTGTTTGGGTTGTGGAATGGAAGGAAACGCTGAAGATTTTGATCGTATCATCAATGGTATGAATAAGAAGAACATAAATACTTTAATTGGAACATAATTACCAATATCAGACATTTATTAATTACTTTAATAAGCGGCTTTCCGTCTAAATCAAGCTAGTATGTACTCTAGAACCACCATACCAGAAATCACATTCGGAGACGTCGCTCCTACTTTAACAAGTAAATCATAACTAGACCCATTAGGAACTACTTTTAGACTTATCTGATCCGTGATGGTAGCTTCATCCACATATGGTATCGGCCTATAGTCACCACCTGGCGCTGCATCCGTTATACACGTCCCATACATCCGGGTAAACATCACTAAATTACTTATACCTGTCGCTATTGTATACGTCCCTCCGGACGCCTTCGCACCTAGATTAAACACCTTTCGGAAGGTATATCTCAGATTTTGCACATCTGCTGGATTAAAAAACTGCTGCCCAGTTAACAGCTGCTGAAGATCATAGATTGCTATCTCTCGAATATTGACGCTATTTGCTATGTTGGAATACACATGCGTCTGCTTTACTCGTAACTGTTCCTCGTTCTCAGGGTAAACCTCTGAAGTCGAAAGAAATGGCATTGCTGGATTAACGGGTCCGTAACTCATTGCGTCATCCTCGCATTTCTGGACAAATATATGATCATCGCATGCAACATTATTTCAGAATTGGCTATCGCCTGGTGTACCATTTGGTAGTCATTCATAGTCAATACAATCTGAAAATTTTGACAAAAAGCCTGCACAAAAAATCTGTGCATTATCTTACTTTGGTTCGCCTGCATTGGTATCAATGTCGTATTTTCTGGCTTTGTAAGCAATCTATTAGAGCCAAGCAACCCATTGGTGGCGGAGATCTCAGACAACGACGACGAATTGTCATCATTCACATAAATATCACAGGTTATCTCGCCATTTTGTGTCTTACTAGTAAGGAAATCTAGATAACCGAGTCGAACTTGAGCTCCATTTTCATAATAAGGAGCAAATACTTTTGTTGAGATATTGATATTATTTACCTGTGCGATTCTTCCAGAACCAAGATACGTTCCACCAGGAACTAAAGAAACATTTTCAAAATCCATTACTGTTGGATCGTCATTAAACCATTCCAAAGTAAAGGTATTGTTATCAACCACGGTAACTTTATAGCTTAAACCATTTAGTCGGTTTGGATTCTGCGGAAAGTTAAAAGGCGCAACTGGCGCTGCGGTCGTTCCTGTGCCAACAATATTAGACAAGGTTATAAAACCTTGATCAATAAGGTTATGCTGAAACGAAACAAATGTAGGATATCCAGTCACCGGATCAATTGTTATAGAATTGATTGCCAAGGAGAAGTCGTTCGGTATCTTTTGATTTAAAAGTAAAACAAACCCCTGCTGATTTCCGGCAACGACGTCGGGATACCGAGCTTGCTGTGATCCCGAATTCCATGCAAAATTAGCCCCTCCCCAAACAACATCGGTATAGTCAGACCATACTTTATCGGTGGTATTTTGAAAATATCCGTAGCATGTAAACGAATCGTTAAAAATAGCGTATGACTGGTTAATGTAGTTATATACCAAAACCTTATTGGGGAATTTATGTTTTTCTGCAGCATTTGGATATGCCCAATAGACGATTTCATTGCTAAAATCTCTTATGCCATGCACTCGTTCTGGACCATTTTCAGAGTTTTTAATTTTGAAAACTGTCTGTGGTACGTTTTGGTCTATCCTATATACATTTACGCTATCGTCCGTACATATACCGACGTTACCAACAGAAAATATACCTCGATCAAATGGTACCAAGCTAAATGTAGATTCAGCTCCTAACTCAGTATTTACTTTCTCAAAATAAAAGGGAAAAGTCGCATTGCCAGTATATATAACCTTCCAAGATGATCTCTCACACTTGACAACAAGAACATCTTTGATAAATTCAACGGAGATAATAGTTTGATCAGTAGGACAATCGACAAAGCCGCCTTTTCCAACAACATCAGATAGCCAGGAAGTAGCTGCTATTGTTGGATTTCCTACTTGAGAAAAGCGCATTCTCTGAGGAAAATTAGTAGCTCCTGCTATTCCGCCCGCAGTAGTTCCTTCCCATGTGTTAAAGAAAAGAAGCCTGTTTTTATACGGAATGATTAGCTCGCATGTATATAACGTGTTGGTCGCAGTTACAAGTGGCGTAAACGGAGTCCACACATTGCCATTAAAATATCCTAATGTGTCAGGCGTGGCGGATTTATTGAAGTTGGTGGCCCAAAGATATTTAGAAGAAGAAGGACCATCCGGCCAATAGGTGGTTGTCCAGAAGAAATCTTTGTCGTCTCCATGCCAAGTTTTTGCTGGATCGATTTCTTGAAACTGATTTGATATAAATTTATATGCATATTTTGTGTCAAAAGCAACGAGACTCTCAGCGTTGATCAGATCTTCTTGCCTCGTAGGCAAAGCCATAACTGGCAGTCCTGGATAATAAAAAAAAGTAGCTTCAACAGTGACAGCCGCTCCAGGTACGACGGTAAATGTAAGACTTATGGCTCCTGTAGCATAATTTATGGAACTGGCGCTGATTGTATACGTTCCGCCTACCTGCATGGTAAAAGTTCCAAACCCATTATCTATATAGGTAGTTTCATTGGCGTTTCCTCTGTCCAAGATAATGGATACCGTACCCGTTTGCAATTCTGCGTTTGGTTCTGTCGCCCTAACAGATGTTAAAATATCGGCTTTGACCATTGGGTTGGCCGCGCCAACAGTACCTTCCGATTCGTTCGTTAGTTCTCTTCGTAGTCTTCCAAGGTAGTTAAATCCAATTCTTCTTCTAACTTTTCCTCTCCAAGCATAAGCATCTTCTAATTTTGGAAAAGCCTTTTCTGGAAGAAGAAATGGTTCGTAATAAGTACTTAACCCTGAATCGTCTTCAAAACTTGCTATATAGTGAGGTTGATAACTCATTATGCTGGTCCTATTGCTGTCCAATAAACATCATGGTTTCCAGTACCGCCCCTTCCAAAGAGCCTGAAGTCAATGGCAGTCACCGATGTGTCTTTAACACCAACAAAAAGAGGTGTATTCGATAAACTTCTTGTAACTGTAGCGTTAATGGCAAAAGGAGCTGCTGAGAAATTAGGAGTAAACGGAATTAAAGCACTTTGTGATCCGTCCGTAAAAGGCATGGACAAAGTACCCCATTGAAGTAATAATTTACCAGGAAGAAACGTGAAACCTATTGCAGCTGGCACCGGATTTGCTTCCGTCATTTGAACCGGAGTGTCTCCAACTCTTTGCCAAAAAAGTTGTGTAACACCAGCGACATCCTTCGTATACAAGTATGAATCGCCAGCTGCTGCTCCTGCTGGTACAGGATCAATTGTTTGAACAAGATACTCTACAAATTTGTGTCGCCCTCTATTAATAACAGTAGTATCCGTCATAGGAACATGATTTCTTCCAACATCGACGTTAATGAGCGCAAAATTTGTCTGAATTTGACCTTGGGAAACAGCTAACGTATCTGTTGCTGCTGGTATATTAAGATAAGACATTAGAAGCCTCCAAATAAGTTTCCAAACGGGTATTGCCCCATTGCATTTTGCTCGGCGTAAATTGTACTTGTTCTTTCAGAAGTTTGCTGGACTATAGTTCTTCTTTGAATAAGCTTAAGTTGCTCCTCAAGAAGGGGTCTAAACTTAGCTGCGCTTTCCATGTCTGCATTGTCGGTAAATATTTTGTCCGATGCACCATAAGCCAGTACTTGCCAAAACTGAAGCATTGTAGGAACGTCAACATCGTCTATGAGATCCGTCGGCAACGCATATGCCTCGAAACTGACTGTGTATGCCTGATCAGGTATAGGGTATAAATTAAATTGCTGTTGATAGAAGACAACGCTTTGTGGTCTGCTGGCTTTATATGGTACGTATTGGCAGTTAATGGGAGCACCGGAGGCGATTGGAGAAGAAAAACCAGGACCAAGGGGAAATAAAGCCGGATCATTAACAGTGACAACACCAGTTATATAGTTGACCGTTCCTCTTGAATTAGCTGCAACGGTACTTTGATCCCCAAAATTTCCTATACTTGCATTACCTGGGTCAAAAAGATGACCCTGTCCATCATCGACTAAACTAATTGAATTACCATTTATGTCAGTGCCCGAAACGAGAACCATCCAGTTTAACTTTGAAGCAGGGACATCAGATTGCGTACCAGCGATCGATGTTGAGTAAGCCCCAGGAGGATTGCGTTTCCATCCCTTCATCATGGGAACATTACCTAAAGTAAACGTATATGGTCCTGCTGTGTTATTGCCAAATGTCACATTTTGTTGTAGAAAGTTTAAACTTGGGTTGATTCTGTAAACGTTCTCTCTGCTTTGGGTCATATAGGACTGATATCCCCCGATAAAAACTGGAGGCATACTTGTCAAATAGACGTTATTTGGTAAATCGTAAATAGCCGTATTGGCGTTTGTGACAAACTGATAGTTAACTCTATTAGAGATCAATTGAAGATGCTCTGGAAGATCATAGATGTAGAACGTATTGATATATTCGTCAATCTGAGCATTTGTTATCTGCTGATCAGAAGGTCTACCTGTTATTCTTCTTACTTTTTGTCTAATATCTGCTAAGGTGGATGGTGCTACCATACTTTATGGACTCACATAATTTGGATTGTTGACCCATGGGAACGTCGTATTTGTCCAATTGCTTGTCGGCTTCGATGTTCCATCGTTTATGACTGCTTCCTGAAATTGATATCCGGACTCGCTGATTGGTATTGCTTGTGGTACTTGCGTCGCAAGATTAGGAATAACTGGCGGTATGATAAATGGTTCAAAGTTCGTTGAGTCGACTCCTATGGAAAATGTGTTAGAAGTAATAGGAGTGACCTGATAAACTTTTCCATTTACTTCAGACATGCCAAAAGCTGCACTAGGTAATACAATTCTGATAAAAAGATTTGCGTCATAACCATTATCGAGACTAGTTGTGACGATGGCGGGGTTAGACCGGCTAATCCCGCTAATTTCAGTAGCAAATGGAGTAAAAAACTGCGAAGGAACAGTCATTAATCACCGAAAGTTAAAGGTATAAACCTCATTTTTGGCTTATATGAAGCCACAATGTTGTCTACGACCATATCTGAATCAAGATTCAGCTTTGGTAATTCATCCTTTCCTACTTGGAACTTGTTCTTTGGTACCTGACAAGAGTGAGTTACTTTATTTGCATTTGGATTGAAAGCATCTTTCGACTCATCTCTTCCATTAATCCAATCTGCTACCCATTTAGGTATCTCGTAAACTTGCCCGTCCTGCATATCTTTATCGAAAGACACACCTTTATATTTGGCGGGTAGTTTGAAGTGGAAATGACTTCCAGGATATTCCTCATATACGAATGTCCCTTTGACAATCTTCGTATCTTTGGCAATAATTTCTTCAAGTTTCGCCTTTATTTGCTCCTTCTCAGGTCTTACTAAGTTCGGTGCTTGTGTAGGTGTAATGCTTCCAATGATATCTTTTGCTAATTTTGCCATAAACTCTCCTTTTAAAGAATTTATTTCACTAATAGCAAAATATTTACTTTACACATAGGCAAAAAAAAGGGCCTCCTTTTCAGGAGACCCAATCTTAACTGACTTTACAACTCGTGAGTTATTAGATAGTTAAGCCTTTTTTAGCAATCCAGCTATAGTTATGGGAAGCAACAAGAAGAGAGCCGTCAATGATGACACCTCTGCAGGACACGTTTCTTGTTCTATCATCTAAACTATTTCCTACTGGAAGAGCAATTGTGTTTACAGCAGCTTCGCCAACAGGAGTTACCATTGGGAAGTCAACACCAGCAGCGGCAACGGCCGATGTTGGATATGCAAATGCTGTAAATGCTGACGAGTCAATATCCAGCGTAATTGTATTGGAATTGTTGGCGACTGTTCCATACGATACAGCTACAATTGTCGCAAGATAATTATCAATCTCTCTCATACCCCAACCATTAGGTACTCTGATCCTCACCTTTTCACCAACTTTATATTGGTGAGCTACTGACAAGGAAACTACAGCATTTACTGCTTGTGTAATCCCGGTGATATAGCGAAGACGAGGATAGAAACGTGGATTTGGAGCAAATGGACTTGCTGTCAAAACATTGCCAGATACAGGGGTTCCTTGGAAAGGTAACTGTCTGTATGTATTTGCTGTTGCAGCAGAACCAGGAGCAGTCGCTACATAGCCAAGAGTGAAAGTACCAGCACCAGAAACGGTGACGGTATAATCCATTCCAGCTAATTGCTGTGCTGTCGTTGTATTGATCAAACGAACTACGCTACCTACAGGAGGTAGAGTTCCTGATGTTACTACAGGAGGAGCAGCATTTGTAATACCAGCAGCCGTTGTGATAGCAGCTCCTGTTGTTGAAAGACCACTATCATCAAAGAACGTAAAACCGGCAGTTACCTTTTGAGTAAGTGTCATAACGTTCGGAGATGCACCACTACCAGTCCACACATCAGCACATCCAGCAGGAAGTGCTGCATAGCCTTTAGCTTTGGTAATAGTAGCTCCATGAGCAAAATAACCTGTATCATCTATGATCTCAAGTTCTGTTGCTCCCGCTGGAAGAGGAAGAATTACTGTAGACGCTGCTGCATCAGTTACAAATGTACCGTTGTAGACGGCATTGATAGGTGTACTCATATATGTGACTCCTTATGCCAATGTGCAACGTAGGTTGAACACCCACTGATCGTTTAGAATCCTAGGTACTTCTGCAAACTTGTAACCACAAGATGCATTTAACGCTAACGGTCCATCGTAAATTGGTGGCATTCTGTTACTTTTATTGACCTATTTCTAGGCGGTTCGGGTTCTTCGACCCAAACTCTTCATGTTACCATGAAGTTCAGACTATCGCATCTCCATCGCTGGAGTCTTCTCACTTAGTCGTTCAGGCTGCTTTCGCTTGCCCCTTGTTATCCTCAAAGAGGAACTCCAAGTCAATCAGAGAAGATTTTGATACCGCACACTTTTTACGGTATATAAACGAGGCGGAATAACCGTCTTGCTCGATAGCAGCAAAGCTTTCACGTCCGCATACAAAGTTATTGTATACGTTCGCACCAAGCAATGACGCATTAGGAGTAATAGAACCAACCGATGACAAAAGGAATCGAAGGTTAGCTACTGTTCCCCATTCTGCATCCAATGTGGATGTCATGTTCGGATAGTTCCATTTTTGGATAAATCCTTGCACTTGATCCAATTGGCCAATCATATCAGTATGTCCGAGTGAGAAATAAGCATCTCGTACCATTTCTGTTACTTTTATGACCTGTTCTCTTCAGGCGGGATAGATTCTTCGATCCATCCTCAGCAGTTTTATTTATTGCTGCTGTTCAGACTATCGCATCCTCTTTCGAGGTCTCTGGATTTAGTCGTTCAGGCTGACGTGGAAGTGGCATCCAATATTCAAAATTTATTGGTTCTCCAATGAAATGATGCCCATCTTCATAACAACATTCTGTATGGCACCAATCTCCATTTACATAGAAAGCTACATGTTGTTTTCCGCACTTTCCAAAAACCAATATCTGTCCTAAATTTGGATTTGGATAGTCACAAACATCATTCTTTTTTATCCACTTCATAGTCTTGCCCCTTGTGATCCTCAGCTTATGCTGCAAGGACTTCCAAGTCAATTACCAAAGATTTAGAGCGCCCATACGTTCTAGGCGCTGTACCAAATTTGTTCTCACCTTCAACCCCTGTCAAGAAGCTGTAGGCATTGTTCCCACGAAGTGTTCGTACGACTGTGTCGACGTCTGCTCGTGTGATTTCTGTCGGGTTGTCCCATCTATTACTTTTTCTTGACTTAAATTATTTTAACGTCTATCATATAGCCATGAATAATATTTTAGCTTATACAGCCGGATATCTTGATGGCGACGGATGCTTCTTCGTTGGAAAAAACATTCGATCTAGCAAATATCGAAATGGAATCATTGTTAATTCTACTGATCCAACTATTGTGAGAACCTTCAAAACCCAATTTGGAGGACAAATTCGCATCAATAAGATTAATCCTAAATTTAAGAATTATAATCCTATAAATACCTGGTATATCCAAGGTAAAAACGCCATTCCATTTTGTCAAAATATTCTTCCATTTCTTAAAGAAAAGAGAAATGATGCTTTGACATTTGTTGATTTTATGAAGGAAACTTCTCCAACAATTAAGGATGCCTATATTCAACAAGTTAAAGATTGCAGGGATTTTTCTAATATTATCACAAAAGAAACCATTGAGTTTCTTAATACGATTCAAAAAGAAGGAATCCCATCTGAAGAAGATTTTGCCTATTTGGCAGGATTTATCGATGCCGAATGCAATTTTACTATCATTAGAGAAAAACCTAAAAATAGGCCTAACTATACTTACAAGGTCATTCTTCAGTGTAATAACACCAAAAGTCCGGTTATTTCGTGGCTTTTGAAAATATTTGGAGGAATTTGTTATTTCGTTTCTAGAAAAGACAAAAATTCCAACCATAAAGATCAAGTCGCATGGAGATTGACTGCAAAGTCTCTTTACCCAATTCTGCAACCACTGCTTTCTTTCTTGAGATATAAACGACCAGTTTGTGAACAACTCATCGAATTTTCCAATACAACTCTTGATAATGGAGGAGATAGACAATCGAAAGATTTTAAATCTTCCTACCAAACTACCATTTCCATTAGAGAAGCTATTATTGAAAAAGTTCATGAACTAAATTCCAAATCCGTTAATTAAATTAAGCGGGTGATCATTTCTGTCACCTCTCATAGTTACCTATGAGTTTCGACTATCGCATCCCATTTCTGGGTCTTCTTATTTAGTCTGTCAGGCTGCACAACTTTCGTTTGCTTGCCCCTTATTGTCCTTCTGCTTATGCAGCTAGGAGTTCCAAGTAAATTAAAGAAGATTTTACAACGGCAACATCTTTTCTACCGTTGGTTCCATTGACGCAGTTAATAAACGATGCTGTTGAAGCAAGCATATCGCGCATTAACTGATCTTCTGTTTGTCTTAACGATACACCAAGCCGTTGGGCTGCCTCATTAAGAACTGGATCCTGATTTTGCAACGTAACTTGCTCATTGAGAAGTATGTACGTGCCATAAAAATCCATCTGGGCATCTATGTTGATAGCCGTCAGGTTTTGGGGAGGAGGTGTAATACCAGTATTCCCAAGAGGTACTGGAGCTGTCGCAAGAGGATTATAACGTCTCATTCTGAGAGTTGTACCACCATTACGGGGCATTGTCTTCAACTCAGCAGGTATTTTGTGGATCATGTACGGAACCGGCACACTAAGCAATTTTAAAGAAAAAGATTGCTGAATCGGAGCCGGTAGAGTACTTGTAGTTGTAATAGACATGAATCTATACCTAAATTTAATTGATAAACTTTTGGTATAGTTGACGAGACTAAATTTACGTCATTTTGACTGGGCGAGGTCGAATACACCCAAAGGATGAGTGAAGTTTGCGAATCTTCGTAACGCAATGCCACATGGATGAATCGAACTATCCGTCGCCAGAAATATCAGAAAAAACTGGACTCTTCCACTGAGTTAATGTAGCTGTTTCATTATATATTTACTAATTTACTTTATAACAAGGACAAAATTATCCTCTTTTCATGTCTTCTTGCATTTGTTTCCAAATAGCAGCTTTTTCCTCCTTTGTAGGATTCATAGTTGCAAAAGCATTCGCCATTCCAATAGGACTTGTGTTCTTTATGGATTGAACTGAACGAGGCTTTGATGAATTGTCTGCAGCAATCTTTCTTTCCTGGTTGTCTGGTTGCTTCTGAGGAATAAGCTTCTTGATGTATTTATATGCCATCGTTGCTTTTTCTTTTGGATTCTGCATTTGAGCAATCATGTTGGCAATCTCAGGATCTTCTTTCTTAAGGGCTTCTATGTTCTCTGAGGAAAGAACGTCGTCTAAGTCAGGAAACTTTGTCTTTAGCATTTGCTCTTCGAGTTTTGCTTCGAGCTGCTCAATCTTCTGATTAAGCATTTCGGTTTCTTTTTTAGACATTCTTTGAGCTTTAGTGAGCTTTTTGTCTACGTTATCAATGGTGGCAAGATCGTCTTTAGACAGTTTAGATAACTCTTCTTCCAGGAAGTCTTTTTCTTGTTGTGTTTGAGGTTGTCGATGTTGCTTAAGCATCTCAAACATTTCTTGATTTCTTTGTCTTTCAATCTCATATGCTCTTTCAGCGGCTTCCTTTTGCTTTCTAAGCTCTGAGAAGTTGTACTCCTTGTCTTTCCTTACCTGTGTTTGTTTTGGCTCTTCTGCGGGTGTTTCCGTTGCTTCTACTGGCTGTTCAGGTGTCTGATCGTTAACTTGTGTTACTTCGGCTACTTCTTGTACTTGTTCTTCTTCTGACATATGTTCTCCTGGATTGCGAATCCGTTACGCGAACTTTCCGGGGACTCCGGTATGTTCAATTAAATTTTTTAATACACGTAAGAGAAGAATTAGTCAAAAATTATATTTATGTTAGCATGAAAAAAAACAAAGGAGACTTATGAAAAATGATTTAACGAAAGCTGAATGGATGCTTTTAGGTGTTTTAATAGGCGTTATGATGGCATATTTGTTTTTTAATATTTTCGGGATATAAAAAGGGCCCCTTTTTGGGAGGCCCACCAACGTAGGAGATCTACAGGATGAATTGTAGATGGTTAAAGTATCCTTTTAAATTATTTCTTTGTCAAGATTGCCTTGAAAACAATCGGTTATCCATTTTACAAGAGTAGGATCAAATGTGTTGGGAGAGTTTAATACAGTTTTCATCTCCTCAAATCCGGGAAGTGACCATTGTATTTCTATATCTCCTCGATATTTATTTACTTTATAAAGTGTCTTTGTATGATTAGCGTATTCAGCAATCATATCCAAAGCTTTAGGTTTAGTCTGACGAGCAATAAACCAATTCCGCACCATATTTGTTGCCCACATCTCCTTCTTTGTTAAGACAAGGACATAGAAAGGATCTTCATATTTCTCTAAGTTTTCATTGATTGCTTTCTGAAGTTCATCAGTAAACTTTTGCTTATACCCTTCTATAACATCTCCAGCTGTTGTCACAACGTTTGTCGATGAATCAAGTATATCTTTTACTGCCTGACCAACGCGTTTTCCCTTGCTTCCAAAGCGATCATAATCATATCTTTTTGAACTCGAATCTGGCATAGAACCTCCTAATGTAAATAATTTTCTTTACATATAGAAGCGTATAGAGATTTTGTGAATTTATTTATTTAAAGAAGATATGACGAGTTCTTTACGAAATTATCAATTAGAAGCTGTCGAAAAATGTGTCAGTTTTCACAAAAAGAAAAAGAATTCTCAATTGATGGTATTGCCAACAGGAACAGGGAAAACAAGAACTTTTTGTGCAATAATTAAAGAACTAAACTACAAAACTTTGATCATTTCTCATACTTCACAATTAAGAAAGCAGATAGAAATTGAATGTAAAAAGCATTGCCCAGACCAAAAAGTAATCTCTAAGACGATACAATCGTGTAAAAGTAAAGCAGCTTTACAAGAAATCGATTCTTATAAGTTTGACATGTTAATCATAGATGAAGCACATCATGCAGCAACAGATTCATACCAAAATATTATTAAATACTTCATAAATGGTAGAAAATTAGTCTTAGGATGTACCGCAACGCCTTTCCGATTAGACAAGCAAAGCATTGATCATATTTTCCCAAACCTTATTTGCAAAAAAACAATTTTGGAAATGGTTGAATCAGGTTTCTTATGCGATATAAAGGGATACAGAGTAAGAACGAACCTAAATTTAGACGACGTTCATTGCTTCAAGGGTGATTATAATATTAGGCAATTGTCTTCCATTGTAAATTCTGTAAATAGAAACAATATCATCCTATCAACCTATAAGCAGATCCTATTAGGTAAAAAGACTCTTATTTTTTGTGTAGACATAGCTCATTGCGAAGAAGTAGCTAATCTTTTTACAGAACATAAAATAAGTGCTCAAAGTATTCATGGAAGGTTACATAAAGACGAACAATTTACCCGACTAAGAAATTTTAAAGATAGTATTACAACAGTTTTAACAACCTGTCAGATTCTAACAGAGGGATTCGATGAACCCTCTGTTGAAGCGTTGATGATATGTCGTCCTACAAAGAGTGCAGGCCTTTATATACAGATGGTAGGACGAGGATTAAGAACATTTCCTGGTAAAAAACATTGCGAAATCGTGGAATTGACAGACAATGCTCATGACATTTGCTCTTTTGAATCGCTCATTACTGAAAAAACAATTGAAAAATTTTTTGCCAAAACGGAAGGTATAACATCATTAAAAAAGTTAAAAGAACTTATAGAAATTCAAGAGGAAGATATTGTAATAGAGGAAAAAAATTTTCTTACCAAATGGGATAAAAAACATATAAGTCCTTTTCAAAAGAAATACATGTATGACCATAACATACCTTTTATTGAACCTATTTCATATGAAATAGCCGACCTTATAATTAGTAATTATCAAAATAGGGAGAAATATGGCTTCGATAACAAAAAGAACTGATACTACAGGGACTTGTTATAGAGTTAATATTCGATTGAAAGGGTTTCCTTCACAAAATGCTTCATTCAAGACTGAGGAAGAGGCTAAACAGTGGGCTTTTCAAGTTGAATCGGCATTATTAGAAGCAAGAGAGAAAAATTTTCGCCCTGATTTTACTTATACATTTTCGGAGATAGCTAATAGATACAAAAGAGAACATTTAACATCATTATCCCCTTCAGAGTCTCATAATAGGGAACGACAAATAAACTTTTGGATAGAAGAATTTGGAAGGAATAAAATAAATGAAATTACTCCTCAGATGATTGAAACTGTTTTGTACAAGTTAAGCAAATCTATCT
>Ga0116171_10002253_pt1 | contig 18451 bp, 11 predicted proteins | sample AD_JPNHW2_MetaG_FD_89798 | JGI IMG/M metagenome (GOLD analysis project Ga0116171, IMG submission 89798) | Active sludge microbial communities of municipal wastewater-treating anaerobic digesters from Japan - AD_JPNHW2_MetaG | ecosystem: Engineered > Bioreactor > Anaerobic > Digestate | place... | reverse complement strand
GGAATCTCTTATTGAGGATGGCAGATCGCAGAGCGACATTCGCCAGGGAGTTACTCTCGAGGTGATGGGTGAGGGCGATTCGTGGGGCCCCCTGAATGAGAAGATGAAGGCGCAGTTGAAGAAGGAGCAGGGTGATATTAAGTATGATATTGTATGGACCTCACTTGGTGAATATCTTGAATTCCTTGAGAAGAAAGGTGTCTCGGCAAATGTCGCTTCATTTGTCGGTTCTTCAACATTAAGGATATATACAGTCGGCTATGATAACAGGGCCCCTTCGGCCGCTGAGCTCGATTCGATGAAGATGCTTCTCCGCCAGGCGCTGGAAGAAGGAGCTGTCGGTTTCAGCGCCGCCATCGAGTATGTTCCGGCATCATTTGCATCGACAGATGAGCTCTCAGAACTCTGCCGGGTGACGGCAGAATATGATGCTCTTTTTATCTCTCATATCCGGAATGAAGATGACCTCCTGCTGGAGAGCATTGATGAGTTCCTGGAAATAGCAGGAAAGTCAGGCGCACGGTCGGAGATCTATCACCTTAAGCAGGTGGGTAAGACCAACTGGGATAAGATAGATCCTGTAATCATGAAAATTGATTCTGCACGTGCTGCCGGCATGCAGGTTACCGCCGACATGTATAATTATTCAGCCAGCTCGACAGGCTTCGATGTTCTTATGCCTGAATGGGTCCAGGAAGGGGGCTTCGACGCCTGGAGAAAAAGGCTCATGGATCCTTCGGTGCGAAGTGTTGTAGGACCATATATTCTGAACACTATCCTCAGGAAGCCGGGAACCCCAGCGAATATACTCCTTGTGGGATTTAATACCGATTCGCTGAAATACCTGACCGGCAAAACACTGGCAGAGGTGTCGGCAATGAGGAAGAAAACTGCCGAGGAGACAGTTATGGATCTTGTGGTTGAGGATAACAGCCGTATCAGCGTTGTATATTTTTCAATGTCGGAAGAAAATGTGAAACGGCAGATAGCGCTGCCATGGATGAGCTTCTGCTCCGACGGCTCCTCGCAGGCTCCGGAAGGGGTCTTCCTTAAATCAGGGACACACCCCCGGGCGTATGGCAACTTTGCCCGTCTGCTGGGGAAATATGTCAGGGATGAAAAGGTCATATCACTTGAAGAGGCCGTACGCAGGCTTACATCGTTCCCTGCAGCAAATCTTAAGATTGACAGACGGGGAATGCTGAAACCCGGATATTATGCTGATATTGCAATATTTAATCCGGCAACCATAAGGGATAATGCCACTTTTGAAGAACCAAAGAAATATGCAACAGGGATGGTCCATGTTTTTGTAAACGGAGTCCAGGTCTTAAAAGAGGGAGAGCATACCGGGGCCACACCGGGAAGGGTGGTCAGGGGTCCGGGTTGGAAAAAGAAATAAATTAAACCATTAAAAAGGCATTATGAATAATACAATTCAGCTGAAACGAGACACTCTGACGTCAAATTATTCAGGCTCCGGCCATTATGATATGGTCATAATAGGTGCAGGATTGAGCGGCCTGGCCTGCGGACTGATGTGGATGAAAAACACATCAGGAATGAAGACCCTGATAATTGAGAAGAACAGCTATCCCGGCGGTTACAGCACAGCCTACGAAAAAGGCGGGTATGTCTTTGAGACCACACAGCTCTTTCCCGATATTACGGATATACTCAACTACCTGGAGATTGACCTGCCTTTAAAACAATATGAAAAAAATTTCATGCGCCGGCTCGTGGTTGAGGGCGATCACATCGAAGAGTACCGCATTCCTGCAGGCGCTGAAAACTTTACTTCTTACCTTACAACAACATTCCCTGACGATGCAGAAAAGATCAGGGCCCTGATGAAATACTCCGTCGACCTGTTCAGCCAGGTAAGGAAGCTGAAGGCAAATGCCACGCTGACAGACACAATAGCTACTATTTTCAAAGCTCCGATGGTCGTTGCCAACCTTAACAGGACATACTCGGAACTGCTCGATAAATTCGGTATCACCAACAGGAAGCTGCGTGAAGTGATGGAAACATTCACTTCGTTTTCAGGAGTTCCTTCCGACCGTGCCTCGGCAATACTTGCAACCGGAGCAATGCTTTCATCAATGACAAGGTGCTATCGCCCGTACGGATTCTTTGATGAATATCCTGCAAAGCTTGCACAGAAGTTCCAGTCTCTCGGTGGAGAAATGCTATTCAACACTGAAGTTGAGAAAATTGAAGTTAAAGCCGGAGCCGTTGCGGGGGTCAGGATTAAAGGAGGGACACAGGTAATAGAGGCAGGAAAGTTAATCACAACAATCGATCCGAAAGTTGCAATGCATAAAATGGTGGGAGATGAAAATCTTCCTGAAAAATACCTGCAGCAGCTGAGAAGTACTGTTATGTCACCCTCGTCGGTTAATGTGGCGCTTGGCCTTGATGATAAGATCGACATGACAAAGCTCGATCTCGATTATCCATACAATGTAGTCTCGACCGGACTGGGAACTGCAGAAAAGCTCTTCAACGCCTTTCTTGCCGGTGATCATGGATTCTCTGAGGATTGTTTCCATGCAGCGGTTATCTGCCCTTCGCTGACAACCGGAGCGAAGAACACAATAACCATCCGCAGCACACCATGGGCTATGGACGGCTGGAAAGAGCTACGCGAGAAAGATTATGAGAAATACAAGGCGAAAAAAGAAAAATGGGCTGATTTTCTCATTGATATCGCTGAGAAATACTTCATCCCCGATCTGCGAAAACATATTGTTGTAAAAGATATTGCAACACCCGCAACCTACTCCCGCTATTCGGGATCACCAACAGGCAGCATCTATGATATAGCTTCACTGGTGACACAGTTCGGTCCGAAAAGAATATCGATGAAAACACCGGTTAAGAATCTGTACCAGCCAAAATTTGCACATGGCCTTTACGGTACAATGATGGGCGCTGTCCAGGTGACAGACCTGATCCTTGAAAGGAAGTTCAATGACGGCAATTCACTTTTTGTTCCGAAAAAAGCCGTGAGGTCATAAAATTGCCACCCTGTGTCCGGTAAAAAATATTCAGGTTTTCAGAGTCAAAAATTTCTTTTTCTTTGTTACTCAAAAATTTCTTTATCATGAGATCTATACTCCTCTCATTTTTCATGTTTACAGGACTCCTGGCCATTGCGCCTGGACAATCGGGCAGCAAACCTGAAAATGTTGTAATTACCACCGGGAAGGAAAAGACCCTGGTCCAGGAAGATGAAAAGGGGCAGCTGGTAATAAATGTATCCCTGAAGGATGTCAGGAAGTTTAAATCAAGAGGATTTGTCGGGTACAGTGATTTTGGCGCTGCCGGTGACGGCAAAACGGATGATATAAATGCTATTGCCGCAACACATGCTTTTGCAAATCAAAATGAACTTGCAGTTAAAATTGAGGGTGACGCCACATACTATATCGGAGCAAGGAGCCGTACAGCAATTATCCGTACCGACACTGACTTCGGAAAAGCTTCCTTTATCATCGACGACACCGCCGTTGAAAACCGTAATACACCTGTCTTTATGGTTAACTCAGGCCTGCAGCCAATTAAACCTGAAGGACTGACTTCACTAAAGAGAAACCAGGAAAAAATTGACCTTTCATTTCCTGCAACATGTATCGTCACAGTCACCAATTCGAATGTAAAACGGTACATCAGGTATGGTACAAACCAGAACAACGGATCGTCGCAGACCGATATTTTTGTTGTCGACAGGGATGGACGGGTCGACATGAAAGCCCCCATAATCTGGGATTTCGACAAGATAACAGATATCACTGCCCTTCCCATTGATGAGAAGGTACTGACCATCAGGGGTGGGCGGTTTACCACTATTGCCAACAAGGCAGAATCGAAGTACACATACTTCAGCAGGGGAATCGCTGTCAGGCGTTCGAATGTTGTTATTGAAGGAGTGGAACATCGCATTACCGGCGAGGGCGATCATGGAGCACCTTATGGGGGCTTTATTAATGTGGGGGATTGTGCATACGTAACTGTCAGAAATACAATCTTCACTGGTCATAAAACATATTCGACTATCGGAGCAGCAGGTGTGGATGTTTCAATGGGGACTTACGATATTTCGCTTAACAGGGCCCTGAATATATCATTTGTGAACTGCAGCCAGACCAATGATATAAACGATGGCCGCTACTGGGGTCTTATGGGATCGAACTACTGCAAGAATCTTCTCCTCGACAGCTGTATTTTTTCAAGATTCGATGCCCACATGGGGGTTGCCAATGCCACCATACGCAACTCAACACTTGGTCACCAGGGGATAAATGCCATCGGCAGTGGTACGTTTTTAGTTGAAAATACAACTATCAGGGGGAGAAGCATGATAAACCTGCGTTCCGATTATGGCAGCACATGGCAGGGAGAATTTATCATACGAAACTGTGTCTTCATACCTGCCGGCGGCAGGCCTGTCAGCGCCAGCCTGATAGGGGGATCATATTCAGGACTGCATAATTTCGGATACACCTGTTATATGCCTGAAAGGATCACCATCGAAAACCTGCATATCGACGACTCAAAGCATCCTGAGAACTATCAGGGACCTGCCATCTTCGGAAATTTCAATCCGAAAATGACAAGTGACTCCTACAAAGAAGAGTTTCCTTATGTCATTACAAAAGAGGTGATCCTCAGGAATGTGACTCTTGCCAGCGGAAAGAGCCTCAGGCTGAGCGATAATCAGTTTATGTTCAGGAATGTTAAGGTGATCTCCGAATAGCGGGTGCTTCAGTTTTATTTCAGAATCCCGAAGCTTTCAGCCAGCTGATACACAGCCCGGGCCAGGAGGCATGTGTCTCCCTTCCCCCTCCAAGACCATAACCATGTCCGCCTTTCTGGAACATGTGCAGCTCTGATGGTATTTTATATTTTACCAGCTCCTGGTAATATACAATGCTGTTCTTCACGGGAACGGTCCTGTCATCAGCCGAGTGCACCATAAAGGCAGGTGGTGTCTTTTCATTGATCTGCAGTTCGTTGGAGAACCTTTTTATTGCCTCCGCAGAGGGATCAGGGCCGATGAGGTTTCTTCTCGATCCGGCATGGGTAAATGCTGAGTCCATAGTAATTACCGGGTATATCAGCAGAGAAAAATCGGGACGGGCGCTGACGGTATCTTTGGGTTCATATACTTTGTCGGCATAATGTGTCGACAAGGTTGATGCAAGATGTCCTCCTGCCGAGAAGCCCATTATTCCTATCTTTTTCGGATCTATATTCCATTTTTCTGCATTGCGGCGCACAGTCCGGAGAGCCTCCTGTGCATCCTGAAGCGGGCCGACAGATTTATCCTTCATAATAAGGTCGGAAGGGAGCCTGTACTTCAGGACTATTCCGGCGATACCGTTCTCATTGAGCCATTTTGCCACGGCATTACCTTCGTGGTTAAATGCCAGCGCACCATATCCGCCGCCGGGACAGATCACAACAGCTGTCCCTGTTGCCTTGTCGGCAGGAGGGAGATATACATAAAGCGCAGGGATAGTGACTTTTTCAAAACGTGAGGGAAGACCATCGGTAATGGTTGCTTTTTCAATATAATTGATGTTGACCATCATCCCCGGGATCCCTTCGGGCCATAATGTTTGCATGGAGGTCTGTGCCTGAAGTGAAACAGAAATAGACAAAAGGATAAAAATTATTATTCGTGACTTCATTTTATTGATTTTATGGTGCAAAATTAATTCAAAAATCCAGTATCTGTCCGTCTGACTCCAGTTTTAACCTGATTTCGCGGTAGCTGAGGTCGTGAATGCCTTTTCTTTTCTGCAGTGCCATTGCAGCAACTGTCCCTGAACTCTGACCCAGTATCATGAAAACAGGTTCCATCCTTATTGATCCGAAAGCAATATGTGAACACGAAACACATACAGGAACCAGTAGATTACTGCACTCTTCTTTCGCTGGAAGAAGCGATCCGAGATCGATCTGGTAAGGCTTTGGCGCTTTTACTCCTATATCGCCTTCATTCTGAACATATCCCTCCGGGGTGACATACCTCTGAACATTATGTGAGTCCATTGTATATGATCCCATTCCTGCAGGCCTGGGTACGCTTCTTTTTCCAAGCACATCATTTTCAGTCATTACATATTCCCCTTTCATGCGGCGCGCTTCACGTACGTAGATATTGTAAGGCCAGTACCCGTTATCGGCAAATTCATCCTTTGAAAAGCCCCACTTATTCATTGTTTCACGGACATGCGCGGGAAGACGCTTGTCGGTGGCCATAAACCAGAGAAGTCCTTTCTGGTAAAGAATATGTTCCGCGAGGATCTCTTTTCTCCTGTCATAAGAAGCTTCGGGGTAATCCCAGTTCATGCCTATGTTGTCGTAGCTGAAAGGCCCGTGATTGTTGACATCGGTTTTGGCATTCGGGATCGGATCATATTTACCGAAAAACTCATTCCAGCGTGTATCCGATAATCTTACCAGTAATTCGTATTGCGTGCTGTCGTAGCCTTCCGGTTCTGTAACAGGCACCCTGTTTTCGGGATTTTGAGTAAGACAGAGCCTGTAACAATATGCCTGGATTTTATTGTCACCAGTGCCATTCTCTCCGGGCATTTCCGCTGATATCCGTGGCAGCAGTCCGCTGGAAGGATTTCCTGGAATACGGTATGGGTCGATCTTATCCTTGAAATAATGTCCGTGATGAAAGACTCCTTTCTGCACTCCGTTCCACGTTTCGCCATAGACGCTGTTTGCTTCTCTTCCCACACTGTAGCTTACTCCCGCAGCTGCCATCAGGTCGCCTTCATAAGTGGCATCAATAAATATTTTCCCTTTAAAAACCTTACCGCTGAGAGTTGTTATAGAAACAATTTTATCCTCTTTTTTTACAACCCCGGTTTCCCTGTCGAGCCATTCATCCCTGTAAACGGGAATCTTATTGTCGGCGATCATTTTTTCAAAAGCTTCCTCGGCAACATGAGGTTCGAAGATCCACATAGTGCGTTTTTCACCGTCGATAGCAGGATTTCCCTGGCCCTTATTTCCATATTCCGACTGCTTCTGCCATTTCCAGGCTCCTGGTTTCTGGTAATGGTCATAGACAAGCTGGTAAAACTCCCGTGCTATGCCGCCAATAACCTCTTTATTGCCTGTGTCGGTAAATCCAAGGCCCGATGAAGAGAGACCTCCCAGGTGTTTGTCGGGAGAAACGATTATGACCGATCGCCCCATTTTTGCAACCTGCACCGCAGTAGTCACTGCAGCTGAAGTGCCGCCATAAACTATAATGTCAGCACTTAATGATTTATTAGACTCCTTCTGGGTACCTTTGATACCAGAGATACCAATTGTTAAAAAGAAAATAATAGCCAGGTACTTTTTCATAAAAATTCTTTTTTGCCACTAAGACACGAAGTCACAAAGTTACACCAAGATTAAACCTTACAGAAATTCCTTTGTGAACCTTAGTGTCTTTGTGTCTTGGTGGCTGAATAAATGATTACATTATATTTTAACTTTATTCACTCCTGCTGCCAGCCTGTAAACCATTTTATCCGGCGCAAAAAAATCACATTCCATATTACCTGGAATAGTTATAGTGAATTGCTTTGCCTTTCCCTGTTTCTTGTATTCTGCGGTTATTGTTCCGCGGATAGTGGGAACCTTTATCTTACTGTAATTCAGATTTCCCAGCTGTGGTTTTATTGTCACGCGTCCAAATCCGGGGGTGGCAGGTGTTATTCCCCACATGAATCCGGGAATGATACTGGCAGGTGCAGCGCCCCAGGCATGGTTCCAGTCGGAGTTTGGCTTGTATTTCATATCCCAGGCTTCCATAGTGATTGTCGATCCGCTTTTTATCATGTTCCACCAGCTCCTGTCATGTGTTGCATTCATCAGGCTTAAGGCATAACCGGCCTCTCCATGCCTGTATAACCCCTCCAGCAGGTACTGGGCGCCATAAACGCTGCATGCCATGCCTCTCGACTTAATAAATTCAATTACGTTCTTTAAGTTTTCCTGAGGGACAAGGTCAAATGCCAGCGCCATCATGTTGGCATGAAGAGAGGAGTGTGTTGAGTTGATGCCATCGACATATATACCTGTTGTCTTGTTGAGCAGCTTTTCATTAAAGAGATTCCTGACTTTTCCTGCAAGGGCAGAATAGAAACGGGCATCATCATCTTTTCCGAGGATCGTGGCAATTCCTGACATCAGCACCAGGTTCCTGTAATAAAATGCATTCACAACAGTATTCACCTCAACCATTTCGTAGCCATCCCTTTCCCCGTCGGGGCCTGCGAGCTTCCACCCGGTATCCTTTTGTGCCGGAGGCCAGTCGACATTATCCCTTATCCTCTCTTTCGGATTTGAGAAGCCCAGCGACGCCATTATATCATCATTGACATTCCCGGCGCTGATAAGACCATCATCGCCGGCAAGGGAAACAAGAGTTTTATGTTTCAGCTTATCATAGAACTGCGAAGCTGATTCAGTGTTTCCGGTGAACATAATGTCGTTATAGAACATCAGCACAGTATGAAGGATCCATTCGGTCGGCCAGGTGGGATGCTCAATAAAATATTCACTGGTAACTCTTGCCATTGCATACTCCCTGTCGGTATAATAGTGTCCGAGCTGGTTAATATATGCATCAGCCTCATAGGGTATCCTCTCCCTGTCGCCGTCGACATAGATACCTGCGAAGGAGGTTGCCTTCATAGAATATTTACAGATATCCCAGATGGCATTGAGGACGGTGTCGGAAGAGATAAAAGAAGATGTGGTGTTATCAAAAAATGAGAAAAGAGCCCTTTGAATAATTTCTCCGCCGGCAGGTTGGTATGGGAAGTTCTCTATTTCAGCATAACGGAAAGGAGTGACCACCCCGGCGCTGTCAGGAAGCTTTATTGCTGCCGGGCCTGTATTTCTTTTATCAGGAGGCAGGTCGGCAATATAATTTTTCTTTGAAGGACTTATGGGAAGAAGCACCCTCTGGTACCTTATTGATCCCCCGGGACTCCTGTCGATTTTTCCTTCATTGTTTATTTTTTCGCCGAGGTGAATGATCAGGGTATCTTTTTCAGATACATTGATATTAAAAAGAAGTGTTCCAAAAGCATCCTTGCCGAAATCCAGTAAATAATGTTTTCCGGCGATCCTGACGATCCGTTCAGGTTCAATTTCCTCCCAGACCATGGGTGAAGGTGTTGCCTGATAACCATGAGGGCTTCCGGTCTTAAAAGGTTGTGGAAGTGAATATCCGGTAACCCTCTCCTTATGGTCCCATATCCTTACCTTCCAGAAATATTGTGTGTTTGCTTCGAGTGAAACGGCTGTCTCATTTTCCACCGAATTGGAGCTCGTCACCTTACCGCTGTCCCAGACATCTCCCTTTCCGGCGTCGAGATATTCTGATGATGATGAGATAAGTACCTGAAAGGCAGTCTGGCTTTTGCATTCAGCGGGAACTATCCAGGTAAGCTCAGGTTTCAGATCGCAGATCGCTGTTCCATGTGTTTCCCTTATAAAATCAACCATAAGGCCGTATGGTGCAGCAGGCTCAGGGATTTTTTTCCCTGACAGAAAGCAAAGGCTTATAACGGCAACTACAAAAACAAGAAATTTACTTTTCATCGGTGACCATCAGAATTTTCATTTCATGCGGATCAAATTTTACTATTTCTCCATCTTTGGAGGAAGTCACCTTCATTGTAAAAGGATCTACCCAAAGGCGGTGGCCGGAGACCGGAACCTGTATCCCGGTTTTCACTTCCTCAGCTTCCTCATTGAAGAACATATAATAATCTGTTCCTTCTTTTTCCACGTGTCGGTACCTGATTGACGGTGATTTCTGATCGAGTGTTATGTCATTTGCTTTAAGCATTGTCATGGCATGAATGAGATCGTCGCCGGTGGTGTACATCAGGGCTCCTTTTAAAGAGGAAGCTAATTTTGATTCAGCATTCACAACAAGATGCCCGCTCTTTGCTATTTTCCTGAGAACCGGTAAGGCTTTTTCCGGGATGTGTGATAACGTATCTATTATTACTGCTTTATAGGTCATGTTTGCGATCTGAACACCTTTTCCTGTCACTTTCACATCTTCCCAGAGATGTCTTATTTCGAGGTAGTTGAAATCTTTCTGATTCTGGTAAAGGTGCCTGGCTGACTTATCGGGGAGATATGTGGCATCGCAGAGTACGGCAATATGGCACACATGCTTTGAATCGGTATTGAGCCAGCTCATTCTGCGGCAGGCATCTGCATAACTCTTATAGCTGTTCCACCATTTTGAGTTTGGTCCTACATCGGGAGGTCTTTCGTCGAAACGGGGCCCTCTGATTGAATAATAAAAGGCATGAGGGATAAGGAGGTTTTGTCCGCGGACGAAGCACCAGTTGGCGAGCCAGAGCATTTCGTCATGGGTAAGGTTATGTCCGTAGGCGCCATAAAGTTCATTGGAGTTGCGCCGGTATCCGAGGTGGAGCATAGCGCTCGAAGCACATTTGGCCATTGTGGAATGTTGTCCTTCGATAGCTTTCGGTCCGGGCTCGACGTAACGCCATACCAGGTCCTGTCCGGGCATCTGGAAGTAGCGTTCAGTGCCTATGTCCATTGATCCTGCCGGGTGACCCATCAGTGCAATGTTATGGTTTGCACACCATGTTCCCAGGCGCCTGTAATAGTTCTCCTCGAGGCACACATTTATGGCCCGGTGGTAGTCGCTCCTGTGTCTGGCCGATTCAGGTGTATCGTTGTACCAGAGATCGGCAAGGAACGGTGTTATATCATACCCGAGTATATTCCTGATCTGTGGAAGGAGAGAGGCATTTCCGGGCTGAACTCCCCTGGCGCTGCTTCTGCCCAGAGGATTGGGTTCATCGGTAAAAATGCCGATGACAGTATTTCCGAAATATTTTCCAAACTCCTTAGCATATCTGTCATATACCAGTTCTACGAAGCTGGTAACAGCATCAGGATTAAGAATGTCGCCGGCAGGCGGGGACTCTTCGCGAAGGCGTTGTTCTCCCTCATTGAGGTAATGAAGGCCGCGGATGACGCCCCGTGAAGGTTGTTCTGTAATTGCAATACGTGCCCCTCCCGGGCGTTCAAGGATAGTTATAAGCTTTCCTCCCTCGGGCAGCTGAGGCTCTTCACCGGCTTTAAGGTCAATTTTGGCAAGTCCCCGGGCAGCATGTGCAGGATTCCTTTCAACGACCTGTCCGCCCGATGACCCCGAAGGATACATTCCTTCATCATACAGGATCACATACATCTTTCTCTTTGCCGCCTCCGCAATGGCAACATCCATGGCATGTATCATTTCCGGTGAAAGCCATTTCATTTCTGCCGGCAGGCCAATGCGAGGATGGATTACAAAGCCAAAGACGCCGTGAGCATCAAAGTCGGCAATCTGACGGACTATCTCAGCGTCGGTAAGGGTGTCATTCCAGAACCAGAAAGGCATTACTGAAAATTCACGCGGCGGATCGGCAAATCCTTTGGGAAGCTCTTGTGCCCCGGCACTGACCGATACAAAACACGCGAAAACAATCAGAAATAAGATATTTTTCATGAGCGCAGAAATTTAGAGGTAACTGTTAAAGATATTTAAAGTGATGAAGAAATCAGAAATGGCAAGGTAATAAAATATAAATTTAAGAATTATTAACCACCGGTCTCATCCCGGCGGGCAGGAATATCAGGAAGTAATATCCTCAAATGCAAATCGTAATGGTCACCTTTTAATACAGAACTTTTATAAATTTGTGAAATAGCAACCGTCAGACATTTTTTATTGTGAGTTTACCCGTGTTCGCGGATATAGATAAAATAATACCATAACAAAATGAAAAAATCAACCTTAACGATCACTGTTATTTTATTAACAACAATAATCTGGAGCTCAGCGGTATCGGCCCAGAATGTTCCTGCAAGTGTAAACAGGATGGTAGCAGGCATACCTGTGAATTATGATGAGGATAAGGTGGGCAGTTACACCCTTCCCGATCCGCTGTTAATGCTCAACGGGAAGAAAGTAAAAAATGCAAAACAATGGTATAATAAACGTCGGCCCGAAATACTGAACCTTTTTTATGAGTATCAGTATGGCAAGGTGCCGGGAAAACCTGTTGATATGTCATTCAATGTTTTTGACAAAGGGACACCGGCTCTTGAGGGGAAAGCAATAAGAAAACAGGTGACGGTCTATTTCACAAAAGATACATCAGACTATAAAATGGATGTATTGATATACCTGCCGGCAGCAGCAAAGGGACCTGTACCTCTTTTCCTGAATATCAGTTTCTCACCTAATGCCACGGTAGTGAATGATCCCGGTATCAGGACAGGAACACAGTGGGGCAGGGATGGTAAGAGGGTTCCGGTAAACCGCACCGGAGGCTTCGGAAGAATGGATATATCGCCATTTCTGGCAGAAGGGATAGGGTTCGCGACAATATATTATGGCGACATAGAACCTGATTTTGCAAAGGGATATAAATATGGTATAAGAAGTTATTATGAAAAGCCTGATACGGCCTATCCTGCACCTGATAAATGGGGAGCAATATCGGCCTGGGCCTGGGGAATGAGCCGTGCAATGGATTATTTTGAGACAGATTCACAGATTGATGCAAAGAAAGTTGCTGTTTTTGGTATTTCACGACTCGGGAAGACTGCTCTCTGGACAGGCGTGCGTGATGAACGCTTCGGAATGGTAATAGCCAGCTGCGGCGGCGAGGGCGGTGCAGCGCTTTCGAGACGTAACTATGGTGAGAATATCGATCATATGACACATCCCACAAGATATTTTTACCAGTTTGCCGGGAACTGGAGAAATTATAAGGATGATTTTTCAAAGTCGCCTGTCGATGCACATATGCTTGTTGCCCTTATGGCTCCCAGGCCTTTGCTGCTTCAGACGGGTACTACAGATTACTGGTCCGATCCCAAGGGCGAATTCCTGTCAGCCGTGGCGGCAGAACCAGTCTGGACACTTCTTGGAAAAAAAGGTCTCGGAACCAGTGTGTGGCCCGAAGCCGGCAAGCCAATTCTTAATGACCTTGGATATTATATGCATGAAGGGGGCCACGGGTCAATGCCCGCCGATTACCCGATATTCATCAAGTTCATGAAGATGCATTTCTTTGGACAAAATTGAAAGAATGAGTGGGAGAGAGGGAGAGGGGGAGAACAGGTGAAAAATCTCTGTATCACCCCTTCTCCTTTTCACCCCCTCACCCCCTCATTTCTTCTGATACACCCTCACCCAGTCAACTTCATATATGATGGGTGAATGCGATCCGCCCGGATCACCGCCATTGCCTCCTATTGCCATGTTTAGAAGCAGGTAGTGTGGCTGAAGGAATGGGTTGGTTCCGTCAGGATTTATAGTCTCTTTCAGTGATACTTCATTGAGAAGCTGGTCGTCGAGATAGATCCTCATCGATTCGTGGTCGCGGTCGAGCCTCCATATATGGAATTTTTTTACCCACTCCGGATCTGAAGCCGTGAAGTCGGAGAGCGGCTTTTTTAGATCATCCCATTTTGCAACAAACCTTTTTTCTGTCCCCCAGGCAAAATTTGCCAGGATCGTTGGAACACCGTTTATCCTGTAGAATTCCATGATATCAATTTCTCCTCCCGAGGGCCAACCGCCTGAGATCCCCAGCGTCCATATTGCAGGCCATGCCCCGCAGGCAGTATCTATTCTCGCGCGGATCTCGATCGTGCCGGACTGCCACTGATGAAGTCCGCGTGTTTGTATGCTCGACGACGAATATTCAGCATATTCTCTCGATTTTCGCCAGTCGCCGCTTCCGGAAACAAAGCCGGGATTGACTATTTTTTCCCTGCGTCCTTCAATTATCAGCAATCCGTTCCTGCAGCTTGCATTGTCAGACTGGTACCATTGCAGTTCCTGGTTCCTGACGAATCCCTTTTCATAGATCCAGTTGGCAGGATCTGGTTTACCGTCGGTATTGAACTCATCATTCCAGACAAGCTTCATTCCTTTAACTTTGACCGGTTTTCTGAAATCGGCCTTAAATGGATCCGGTTTTTGAGCAATGAGAGCCACTGAAAGCCCGGCAAAAATCAAAAGTGATAATATTTTTCTCATTGTCCTGAATTCTGCTTTGTGTCCCTTCGTGTGCACTTTGTGTTCCTTAGCGGTAAAAATTAACCACAAAGTAACACAAAGGTAGTCACAAAGGGGGACACGAAGGATTATTTGTACAGAGGTTTCTTTATGCCTGCTTTATAAGTTTCTATTGCTCTCAGCCTTGCAAGATCATGATCAACCATTTTCCGTGGATATGACGACATACCAAAATCACTGACCCATTTTTTTACATATTCATTCTGAGGATCAAATCGTTTCTGCTGGGTGTCGGGGTTGAAGACTCTGAAGTATGGAGCTGCGTCGCAGCCTGTACCGGCCGCCCACTGCCAGTTGCCGTTGTTTGATGAGAGCTCATAGTCGAGGAGCTTTTCTGCAAAATATGCTTCTCCCCACCTCCAGTCAATAAGAAGATGCTTACATAAAAAGCCGGCAGTTATCATCCTGACCCTGTTATGCATAAACCCGGTTTCGTTAAGCTGTCTCATTCCTGCATCGACAATAGGATAACCTGTTTCGCCGGCGCACCATCTCTGAAACTCCTTCTCATCGTTTTTCCACCGGATGTCATCATAATTTTTCCTGAAGTTACCGGTAACGACATGCGGAAAATGGAATAGTATCTGCATGAAAAATTCACGCCAGATCAGCTCATTGAGAAATACAGGATTCCCGGCAGCGGCTTTGGCGGCAATCTCCCGGATGCTTACCGTGCCAAACCTCAGGTGGGGAGAAAGGAAGCTTGTGCCGTCGGCAGCCGGGATGTCGCGGTTCTGATGATAATCGGGAATTACATCCGGGTTCCATGGCCTGACATGTATGTTGCTTTTCGTGAAACCTGTTTCCTCAAGTGAAGGGAACCGTGAAGAGAAGGGAAGGAAATGATCTTCCGGGAGAACTTCATTCACAGTAGATGACTTAAACGTTTCTTTAAATCTCTGAAGCCATCTCCTACTGTAGGGTGTAAAGACAGTATAGGGCTTATTGTCAGGCTTCAGGATATCGTTCTCCTCAAAGATCACCTGATCCCGGAACCTTTCGATACGAATACCTTTTCCTCTCAGGAGCTCTTCAACGGAATTATCGCGCCCGATAGCGTATGGCTCATAATCCTTGTTTATGTAGAGAGCGGCTATTTCATATTCCTTCAGCAGATCATGCCAGACGCTGGCCGGATCCCCTTTCCTCACCAGCAGGGCGCTTCCCCGGGTGTTGAGCCCCTTGTTTATCTTACTGAGCAATTCGTGAATAAAAGTGACTCTCGGATCATCACTTTTCAGTTCCCCGAGGATATTTTCATCAAAGATAAAAAGAGGAAGAACCGGATTCCCTGATTTCAAAGCCGCCAGCAGGCCCTTATTATCATTGAGCCTGAGATCCCTTCTGAACCAGAAGACGCTGACCTTCATTTTTCACTCCTTATATTTCAGGATCCTGTCGACTGCCAGCCTTGAGCTGATCATTACCATCGGCAACCCTGTGCCGGGGATCGTTGAGGCTCCGGCATAGAATACATTCTTAAAATGCTCATCGTAGTTTTTGGGTCTGAAGCCTCCTATCTGCATCATCTTATGGGATAATCCAAGTCCGCTTCCGCGATGAAGGTTGTACTGGCTCTTCCAGTCTTCAGGCGTAAAAATTGTCCGTGAAACAATATGAGACCTGATATCGGTCTTTGTCCTTTTTGAGAAATCATCGATTATCCTGTCGACGATCTCATCGCGGTCATCCCAGTTGCTTTTATACCTGAGATCAGGGACAGGACACACAAAGAAGAGACTCTCCTTTCCGGGAGGCGCACATTCCGGATTTGACTGCGAAAGGACATTCACATAATAGTATGGTGTCTGATCAATATTGGCGCTGGTATAAACTTTTCCTGCATATTCCCTGTAGTCTGTTCCCAGGTAATAGTTATGATGACTAATGCCAGGCAGTTTACAGTCAATCCCCAGGTAGATCGTGAGTGATCCCATTGTCCACTCCATTTTATCGAGCTTCTCAACAGAGAATTCTTTCCTGTTAAAGACACTTCCCCTGAATACCGCAGCATCGGCATTAATTAAAAAGATATCGGCAGACCATTTCTTACCGGTCTTATCTACAAGGTATTTGAGCTGTTTACCTTCAGCGATAAAATCTGTTATTTCAGTATTGTATGTTATTTTAACATTTTCCTTTTTAAGCTCTTCAGCGATACCCTCTACAATCTTGTACATACCTCCCTCGACGTTGAAATAGCCATCGTGTTTGAATTCGGTATAGGAAAGAAGTGTATATGTGGCAGGTGTATCAAAGGGAGTTCTACCGAGGAAGAATGCCACGAGTGATAATATCTCCTTTGCCTCCCTGGAGGTGAAATACCTGGAAACCTGGTCCCAGAAGCTTCTGAAAAGAGTTCCTATATGTGCAGGACCAACCCGCGGCAGTGTAAGGAAATAGTGCAGGAGGGAGTCATAATTGTTTTTTATGACAACATTGGTGTCGTGATAGAGGCTCCCGCTTTTCTTGAGGTACCTGTTCATACGTTCCTCAAAATCAGGTTCAATATCGCGGAATTCAGCAGCCAGTTTTGCAAGATCCTTATATAGCCTGAAAACCCTGTCGCTGTTTTTAAAACTGACTGTATAAAGCGGATCAAGGGAATAATACCTGAAAGGGAGCGAGATGTTGCACTCTTTTGCAAAATCGGTGAATTCGTACGACATGCTGAAGAAGCTGGGTCCGGTGTCGAAAGTGAAGCCATCTTTTTTCAACTGGTTCAGCCTTCCGCCCGGTTGGGAGTTCTTTTCAAGTATCTCCACTTTATAACCTTTTTTAGCCAGTCTCAGGGCTGTTGCCATACCTGCTAACCCGGCTCCTGTGATGATTACCGTTTTTGCCATTATGATTCTTTCATTTTCATTAGTAACTGTGGATATAATTCGTCCCTGACGTAGGTGAAGCCCGGCTCAAGCTTCAGTATATATTCATACGTGGCTTTTGATGACTCATAGTCGCCAAGGTAAGAGTATGACTGGCCGACTAAAATCAGTACAGCAAGATAGTTCCAGTCTTCCGGATTCTCTTCTCTCTTCTTTTCAAGGAGCTCTTTTGCTTTAAGGAAATAATCGAGTCCTTCCTTTTTGGACCCTCCGAATGTTTTAGGCATGTAAAACTGAATATTCCCGAACTGGATATATCCGAAGAAATCTTCACTGTCGAGCTCGAGCGCTTTGCGGGCAAAATCCACGCTCCTGAATCCGTTATATGAAACAGTCAGTGGATTAAGACCGATCCTGAAACCACAGAAAGCTGCATTATAGCTGTTTACTGTAGCTAACCTGAACTTCTGCTTTTCAAGAAAATCGATATTCTTCTGAGCCTTGTCGAGATATGTTTTTGCTTCACTCTTCTTTTCATATCCGAGGCAATACCCTATATAACCATACTGATAATTTACAAGCTCAAGAATAAGCTCATTTGATTTTGCAGGCACCTTGTCCATCCTGTCGATGACACTCTTCCAGAGCTCCATTTTGTTATTTACATAGGCATAATAGACCTCTGTCCGGTAGCTTGCAAACAAACCGTTGACCGTAACTATCATGATAGTGAAAAGAAGTATTATTCTATTCTTCGGCCTTTCCATTGGAATTTTCTGAAACGTTTGTTAATGAATGCCCTGTAAATGAACAAACCCATCGTTGCCTGAAGGGGAACAATAAAAAGCAGGTTCAGGATAATATTCTGCCGGCTTGAGATTGAAATAAAGATCCTGGTGAGAAGGTAACAGCCGAAGTAAGCGCCAATAAGAACCGGGGGCAGGGAAAAAATGACAGCAAGGAATCCGAAAGTGGTGATAAGCCAGAACATTGTGGCAAGAAAAAATGAATTTCCGAAGAAAGCAATGACATTTTTCGAAAAACCCTCCAAGGCACCACTTAAGCCTGTGTACATCCTGCAGCTTATTGCCTCATCGCCGGTGAGACAGGCAATCCTCATATTCTTCTTTTTCATGAGCCTCGAGATGGAGATGTCTTCCACCTTATCATTTTTGGTAAGGAGGTGAGGCTCTTCCCTGAAATAATCTTCAGACCTGAAGAACATGAATTGACCGTTGGCAGCCGACAGTGACTGAAATCCGGATATGCGGACAAATATCAGCGGCAGCAGTGACAGGAGAATGTAATTCATGTTTGGCACTGTTATCTTTTCTCCCGTGGAGACGATCTCCTGCTTTGGGAAGATAGAGATCAGCGAAAGCCTGTGCTTTTCTGCAAAAGAGACTGCTTTCCCGATAGTGTTATTACCGATGCTCACATCAGCATCAAGAAAAAGCATGAACCT
>Ga0116171_10002251_pt1 | contig 18460 bp, 11 predicted proteins | sample AD_JPNHW2_MetaG_FD_89798 | JGI IMG/M metagenome (GOLD analysis project Ga0116171, IMG submission 89798) | Active sludge microbial communities of municipal wastewater-treating anaerobic digesters from Japan - AD_JPNHW2_MetaG | ecosystem: Engineered > Bioreactor > Anaerobic > Digestate | place... | reverse complement strand
CGTGATTGCTGCCATCATCGACAGTGGCTACTACACCGCTGACAAATTCACCGGCCTCGATACCCTTGGCCAGGCGACTGAAGAACCTGCTGGAAATGCCTGGTCCGATGTTGTTCCTGCCAAGAATATCGTCTGGTGGCATCAGCACACCGGCGAGGCTCGCGAAGCCGCGATTGCCAAGATCGTCAGTGACTTCAACGCCAACAACGGTTACGGCATCACCGTCACTGCTGAATATGCCGGCTCTTATGGCGACATCTTCAACAAGATGCTCCCCATCCTCAATACCCCCGATGTTCCAGACGTGGTTGTTGGTTATCAGAACCAGGTTGCAACCTACCAGCTCGCTGATGCCATGTTTGACATGAACGAACTGATGGACGACCCCAAGTGGGGCATTTCCAAGGAAGAACAAGCTGACTTCTATCCCGGCTTCTTCGCCCAGGATGTCTCATCTCTGTTTGGTGGCCAACGCCTCGGCCTCGCCCCCAACCGCTCCATGGAAGTAATGTATTACAACATGGACTGGCTGAAGGAATTGGGCTACGATGCACCTCCAACAACCCCTGAAGAATTCAAGGAAATGGCTTGCAAGGCTGCCACGACCCCATTCAGTGGCGCGACAGAAGGTGCTGCTTCCCCAACCGGATACGAGCTCAGTATCGATACCTCCCGCTTCGCCAGCTGGACCTTTGCCTTCGGTGGCGACATGTTTGACTACGCCGCCAATCAGTTCACCCTGAATAGCGAAGCCGCTGTGAATGCCTGGACCTTCTTGCAAGACCTGTTCAAATCCGGCTGCGCGCGCTTGGTCACTGAGAACTATGGCGATCAGACCGACTTTGGCAATGGTACTCTGTTGTTCAGCATCGGCTCCTCCTCCGGTTTGACCTATTATGGCGATGCTGTAGCCGCAGATGGCTCTCCGTTTGCGTGGTCGGTTGGGGCACTGCCTCACACGACAGCAGACCCTGTGATGAATGTTTATGGTGCCTCTGTTTCCATCCCCAAGTCCACACCCGAACGCGAACTGGCTGCCTGGCTGTTTGTCAAGTACTACACCAGCGCTCCTGTCAATGCCGCTTGGGCGAAGGCTTCGGGCTATTTCCCGGTGAAAGCCAGTATTGCTGATGAAGTTACCGCAGAATTCGCTGGTGACAAACAAGCTTACGCTGCCGCCATTGCCCTGCTTCCCTACGGCAAATTCGAACCCCCAGTGCCTGGTTATGACTTCGTTCGCGATAATGTTATCGAAGTTGTGATGACCCAGATTGTGGATGACACCGGCTCTGATGTCAAAACCCTGCTCGATCAGGCTACCAACGATGCCAACACCATCCTCGACGAGCAAATGGCTCAGGTTAAGTAGTCTCTTTCTGTTCAAGTTGTACAAACCCCTCCAGGAAACTGGAGGGGTTTTTTTGTGCTAAAATAGTGGTATCTGGGGATGCCAGGTCTCGACGGGAGAGGCTGGTCCTGGATTGCGAGCCGAGAGGTACCGACCTCGATAAATCAGTACAAAAAAACAAGTGCCAATCGCACAAACTACGCTACCCTCCCTCTCGCTGCATAAGCGAAACTAACGGTGGCTGACCTCCAAATGTGAGGTCGCGTCTCCTGGTCCCGTCTGTCCGGCCGGAACCAGTCAAGGCGTCATAAAAGCCGGAACGCTGTCTGGTAAGCCGTGGACCAGGCCTAAGAGGGCTTTCGGGCTCAAGCGGATGATTTGCTTATAGTTCAGTCGGTTGACCTGTAAGCGGATGACACTGAACAATCGACTACGCTCGTAGAGATTCAAGGGTCTATTCTTTCGGACGCGGGTTCGATTCCCGCCATCTCCACCAAAAAAACCGGACCAGCCAAGAACTGGTCCGGTTTGCATTTTTCGCGGTACTTTTCTGGATATTCAAGCGCTCCCCTTATTCGTCTTAGACTAGCATTTTCCGTAGCTCTTCTTCGCTCATGATGGCGATGCCAAGTTCCACCGCTTTGGTGTATTTTGACCCGGGTTCAGCACCGAGCAACAGGTAATTGGTCTTCCTGGAAACAGAACCGCTCACATTGCCGCCGTTTTCTTCAATCAGGGCGCTGGCGTCTTCCCGTGAGAGCGTGGGCAGCGTGCCAGTGATGACGAATGTCAAGCCATCCAACTTCTTTTTTTCTGAGATAACCGGCGCGGGCTTTTCCTCCGGCCAAACCCCCAAGGCGCGCAGATCCGCAAGAAGCTTTTGGTTTTGAGATTGGGCGAACCATTGCACAATAGATTCGGCCAGGTTAGGCCCGACGCCTTCAACCGATTGAAGAGCTTCAAGGCTGGCACGGCCAAGGTTGTCAAGGTTGAGGAATTTTGATGCCAGTTTCCGGGCCGCCACTTCACCAATCCCGCGGATACTCAGGCCAATGATCAACCTCGCGAGGGGCTGATTGCGTGAAACCTGGATGGCCGAGAGAAGGTTCTCTGCCCGCTTATCTCCAAATTTATCCAGGGTGAGAAGGTCCGCCTTCGTCAGCCGGTAGAGATCAGCCGCGTCTTGGACTAATCCGCTGGACGTCAGTTGGAGCACGACCTGGCCTCCCAGCCCGGTGATGTCCATCGCGCCCCGGGAAGCAAAGTTTTCCAGCGTCCTGGCGATTTGTGCCGGGCAGCTGGCATTCACGCAGTAATAAGCCACTTCCTCGGGGTCCTTCTCAATCACGGAGCCACAGGAAGGGCAGCGCGTCGGGATTTGAAAGCTGATCTGGGTGCCATCCCGTTTTTCAGGCAGGGAGGCCATAATGTAAGGGATGACTTCCCCCGCGCGTTTCACCAGCACCTTGTCCCCTATCTGGATGTTCTTTTCGCTAATGAAGTCAAAGTTATGCAGCGTGGCCTGCTTCACCACCACGCCGCCGATGGAAATTGGTTCAAGGATGGCCAGCGGCGTGAGCACGCCTGTCCTGCCGACGTTCACCTGGATATTGAGTAGCTTGGTCTCGACCTCCACGCCGGGGTACTTGAATGCCAGTGCGCCGCGGGGATCTTTGCCAGATATTCCCAGACTGTTGGCTAGAGCCAGGTCATTAAGCTTGATGACAATTCCATCCGCTTCATAAGGCCATTCATGCCGTTTGAGGCCTTCCTGTTCGCAAATGCTGATGGCTTCTTCAATGTTACGCGCCTGCCAGCAAAGTGGATTGACTGGCAATCCAAAACCTCTCAGGTAATCGAGCGTCCTCGATTGGGTCGCCGGCAGGGGGTCACTCGATTCCACGATTTGGTATACATAAATCTTTATGGGGCGGGTGGCTGTGATGGCGGGGTCGAGCTGCCTGAGGGACCCGGCAGCGGTGTTGCGCGGATTCAGGTAGGTTTTCTCGCCCCTGGTTTCCAGCGCGGCATTAAGCACTTCAAAATCGCTTTTAGTGATAAAAGCTTCTCCGCGCACCACCAGGTGAGCTGGTGCTGTTTGGTAGCCTTGCACCGGGATGCGCAACGGCAGCGTGGGCACTGTTTTGAGGTTTTCGGTGATATCCTCACCAACCAATCCATCTCCCCGGGTGGCACCCAGGGTAAAAACGCCATCCGTGTAGTGCAGCACAACTGTCAGCCCATCCAGCTTGGGTTCAAGAGTGTATGCTGCGTTGGTTACGACCGGCTCGAGCCGCAGGATTCTGTCGTACCAGGCGAGCGTGTCAGCCCTTCCAAATCCGTTGGCGAGGCTGAGAATGGGTTGTGGATGGCGCACTTTGACGAACCGGTCCAGGGGTTGGCTGCCGCTTCTTTGCGTTGGGGAGTCAGGCGTAATCAGCTCCGGATGCTCAGCTTCGATTTGCTTGAGACGGTTGAAAAGCTGGTCGTACTCGTAATCGCTAATCTCTGGCTGGTCGAGGGTGTTGTAGAGGTAATTATGGTAGTGAATGGTCTTTCTCAGACGTTCCAACTCCGCGAGCAATTCAGCGTCAGTCATCCATGCCTCCAGGATAGTTTGTCCATAAAATTATAATATTGACTTCGCAAATGGGAATGAAATGAAAATGTCCCCGGTGGGAGTCGAACCCACATCACCGGCTTCGGAGGCCGATACCTTATCCATTAGGCCACGGGAACAAGTTTGCCAATTATACCTACTCTTAGGTATTCTGGCGAGAGAAAGTTTACTTCAACCTGGCCAGCATTTCGTCATATTGTTCAACCAGCTCAGGGTGAAACTCGAACCTCAGCATCTTCTGGTCACCGGGGGTTTTGGGGAAAATGTGAAAGTGAAGATGAAAGACGCTTTGCATGGTCAGGGGACCGGAATTGTTGAACAGCTGCACATCGTGGATGCCTAATTTTTCTTCGTATAGCTCGCATACTCGTTTGACGGTGGTTATTGTTTCGGCCAGAATTTCATCCGGGGTTGAAAAAATATCCGCGTAATGCGTTTTAGGAATGACCAGGGTGTGATATGCCATCATCGGCCGGCCGTCGAGAAATGCCAGGCAATTTTCTGTCTCCAACACCTTCCAATGCTGGATTTCACCAGCAGCAATTTTACAAAAAATACAATCAGTCATTTTTTCCCTCCTTGACTGTTGGGGATGAAAGAATCAGCCGGCTTCGGTGAATGGAACATTCCGCGAAATCGATGCCCATGAGTGTAATCCATTCATCAGGCCGGCCGGTTGCCTCCGGTGTGGCGTTGAGCACCAGACGCAATACCGTCCCTTCTGGTCTTTTTTCCCAACCCCAATCCTGGAGCAGCTCCCGAATGTCCACGGATTTCTTCTTCCTGGCTACAACCAAATGTTCCTGTTGCAGCAGGCTTTGCAGGTGTGTTTCAAGCTCCTCACCGGAATATTGGGAAGGAAATCGGATTTCATACTCACAAGATAGGGTGCTCGACTGCAGGCTGGGCAGGTTATTGGGCACTTCTTCGACCCCCAAAACGCGGAGTTCTTTGGGTAGAGCCTGGGTCAGCTTTTGATTAACGCTATCCAAGTCGCTTTGACCTTCCAGCCAAAAATCCATCAGTTCGCAGTCGCTTGAGAACCCAAGCGGTAAGGCGCATGCCAGGTTCAGGCGCACCTTGGGGTTGAAACCCTGGCTATACCGCATGGGGAGCCCCGAGCGGCGTAACGCCCTTTCAAACAAGCGCTGCAAATCGAGATGGCCGATAAAACGCAGATTACCATCTTTCGAGAATAGGACGCGTAACCGTTGTGGCGTATTGTTCATTCCGGGCACCCCCAATAGGCTTCCTCCACTGATGGGCGAATGTCCTCGAAGTTATCCAGAATGCCGCAGTAGAAACACCTGGTTCGGCAGTCAGGGCGGGTTTTACCCTCCTGGCTCCAGTGTAAATCGCGCAGCAAAAATGATTTCGTCACACCGATGCCAATATGGTCCCAGGGTAGCACTTCATCCTCTGATTTTTGCCGAAACGCGTAAAAATTCGGGCTCAAACTTTGCGTTTCGAACGCGGTAAGCCACGCCCGCTCATCAAAACGCTCGTTCCAGGCATCAAATTTCGCGCCATTCTGCCAGGCGGAATGGATGACCTCGCCCAGCCTTTTGTCCCCACGCGAAAGCCAGGCTTCCAACATGGTGGAACTGGGGATGTTGTAACTCAGCTTGATGCCAAGCTTGCGGGTGCCGGCCTTGAGAAAATCTAGTTTTTCCTGAATAGTGTCCATGGAATCCACCGGATGCCATTGGAAGGGCGTATGCGGTTTGGGGATGAACGTGCCTACCCCCAGGTGTACCCGGATACGGTTGCCTTTCACCTGCTTGCCAATTTGCTGTACTTTTCTACCAACCTCCAGGATGGCTTCAACGTCTTCCATCGTCTCAGTGGGTAGCCCAATCATGAAATACAACTTTAAACTCAGCCAGCCATGCTCAAACACCTTGCGTACGGTCTCATAAAAGACATCCTCATCCAGCGGCTTGTTAATCACCGCACGCAGGCGTTCCGTGGCAGCTTCCGGCGCGAAAGTGAAGCCACCAGATGGTTTGAGGTCCTGTAACTGCTCCATCAAATCCACCGAGAATGAGGCGATGCGCAGCGAGGGGAGGCTCACAGCCACCCTGGTGTCATGAAAACGCTCATAAACAGCCTGGGTCAATTCCAAGATGCGTGTGTGGTCAGACGAGGAAAGCGAAAGCAGACCCACCTGTTCGTAACCGGTGGAAGCTAATCCTTTGGCAATGGCATCCGTGATTTCCTGGGATGAGCGCTCCCTCACCGGCCGGTTGACCATGCCCGCGTGGCAGAACCGGCAGCCACGAGTGCAACCACGCATGATTTCAATCGCAATCCTGTCGTGCACAATCTCCACGTTGGGGACGATGAAATCCGTAATGGGGGGCGGCAACACGGGCATAATCCGTTTCGTTACCCGCGATGGGACGCTTTCATCAATGGGGTTGACTAATTTGATTGTACCGTCTTGGTTGTATTCAATGCAATAAAGCGCAGGAACATACACCCCTTCTATCTGGCTGAGGCTTCGCAGCAGCTCATCCCGTCCCGCGCCGGTTGCCCGCCAGGCTTGGTGGGCAGCGACAACTTCCAGTATAACCTCTTCCCCTTCACCAATGACAAACGCGTCAATGAAGTTCGCCATGGGTTCCGGGTTGAAGCAGGCCTGACCGCCGGCGATGACCAGGGGATCTCGCGTGCCACGCTCGCGGGAGCGTGCCGGTATGCCTGAAAGGTCCAGGATGTTCAGAACGTTGGTGTAAATGGACTCGTACGGCAGGGTAAAGCCGACAATATCAAATTCACCCAGTGGTCGCTTGGTTTCCAACGAAAAGAGCGGGATGTGTTTCTCCCTCAGCTGCGCTTCCATGTCCACCCAGGGCGCGAAAGCCCGTTCAGCCAGCACGTCAGGCCGTTTGTTCAGGATGTCGTAGAGGATGGCGAGCCCAAGGTTTGGCACACCGAGGTCATAGATATCCGGGAAAACCAGGGCCACATGTGTTTCAACTGAATCCCAGTCCTTGGTAACCTGGTTGTGTTCCCCGCCCACATACCGGCCGGGCTTTTCCACGTGATAGAGAATTTTTTGAAGCTCTGTAGAGTTTATGTCGATTTGCGTCACGATAGGTAACTTTCCTTGCTAAAGTTGAGCAATTGTACCTGTAAAAAATGTTTGGTGATGATTTTTTCCACCTCAGCCAATTGCTGGTCCAGGATGGCCTGGCTGCCTGCCACAAGCACCAGGTCCAGGGTGGCAAACTGCCACGAGTCCTGCTGCGCGGATTCAATCAAGGAAATGTTCAGCTGTCTCATCTTGGTCATCAATGTCGCCAATACCGACCGTTTTTGCTTGAGGGAATGGCATTCAGGCAGGTGAAGCGAAATCTTGCAATACGCGAAGGGCATGAGGTGTTGTTGTCAGGACTTGGACGCGCGCACCGGATTATTCAGGCTGCCTATTCCATTGATATGGATGGAAACGACGTCCCCGGAAGCCAGCCGGCCCACCCCCGCCGGTGTGCCCGTGAGCAGGACGTCCCCTGGCATCAGCGTCATGATAGACGAAACATACATCAAAAGTTGTTCAACATCAAAAACCATATCCCGCGTGGAAGCCATCTGCCTGAGGCTGTTGTTGACATGGCAGGAAATCAAGGCGTCCGTTGGGTCAAACTCCGTTTCCACCCAGGGCCCCAACGGGCAGAAGGTGTCGAAACCTTTGGCGCGCGTCCATTGGGCATCCTTTTGCTGCAGGTCCCGCGCTGTCACGTCGTTGGCAATGGTGTAGCCAAAAATGGCGTCGCGAACGGTTTCCGGGGTGAGCCAGCGGCTGCGCTTGCCAACCACGACGGCCAACTCGGCCTCGTGTTCCACCCGTTCGGATTGCGGCGGAATCAGGATGACATCCCCGCTCGCGATAACCGCGGAGACTGGCTTAAAAAAGATGACAGGCACATCCGGCACAGCCGCGTTCATTTCCCGGGCGTGTTCAGAATAATTCCGTCCCACCGCTACGATTTTTGTGGGCAGGACGGGGGCAAGCAGGTGAACCTCTGTAAGCGAAAACTGAGGGTCAAACCGCCGAAATTCTCCGAACGGATCGCCACCCAGAACACCAACTTTATCCTGGGAGACCCAGCCATATTGGGGGGGCGTAAGCTTGGTTTCAAATCGGATTATCTTCATGTTTTAGCGTATAATATAGCCTCTCGGGCGGATAGCTCAGTTGGTTAGAGCGCATCTTTTACACAGATGAGGTCGCAGGTTCGAGCCCTGTTCTGCCCATTTCCAGTTTAACTGTTCAGTTTGCGGCTGGCGCGTGCCAGTTTTTATAGCTCTTCAGACAGTAATTCGCTTTCTGCCTGCGTCCATAAATCCTCGGTAAATGGCATGCCTTCGGTGTCCACCTCATTATAGTCTCCCGCCCTGATCCCCCGTTGGCAATAAGACCGATATGTACAATGCAGGCATTTCCGTTCATCATTGGTTTGAAAGAACTGCTCCAGTGGGGTGGTGGTAATCTCCCTAATGAGGTTCTGGATTACCTGGCCATCCAACACGGCGCTCTGGGCGTCATATGGCAAAAAGATGGGGTTGCCAGGATCACGCGCTTCCCAGTAGGAGAGGGTTATCTTTCGCTCAAGGTTTTGCTCACCATCCGGCCATCGAGTAAGCCAAGCTACCAGCGGTAATACCTTGCTCTGCATCCTGGCATTCAGCCTGACCTTGATTTTCTCGCGGTCCAGGGGCACAGGCAGGAAGGATGTTTTCCAATCGTAAATAACGACCTCTTCTCCAGTCCAACGCAGCAGGTCGTACTTGGCGGTGAGCGCGTGCCCCGCCACGGAGGCGACGAGGGTAAATTCCGGCAGGCAGTGACCGGTTAAACCTTCGTGGAACTGCGCGAGGAAACCATCAAACCAACTATTTACGCGTTCATCAGGGTCGTTCTGCGCCACTTCCAGCAGCCTCTCCAGTTTCACCCCCAGGAAGTACTGGTGAATCAACAAGTGGAAACGAATGCCAGCCTGCCTGTCCGCTTCAAACCTTTTGGTATCGCTGGTGGTCTGGGCCGGCCACACCAGCTTCCTGACGTATCGTAACTGAAATTGGCGTTTGCAAGCCAGGTAAGATTCCAGGTTGCTCTGGTTGAAAGAGAAATCGGTTGGCAATGAAAGTGCCTCAGCCATCGGTTGCCTCCCAAAGGGTTTTGAGGGCCAACGCGGCGTCCGCGGTGCCTCTTTTACCCGAGTTCCACGTAATAGTGAGCGAGCGCTTCGCCCTCGTGATGCCCACATAGAGCAACCTTAGCCGCTCCCTGGCGATATCATTCCGGGCTTGCAGGTGTGGGAGGTAACCGGAATCGAGATTGTGCTCTTCACCTTTGATAATGTTTTTCAGTTCCCAGAGCATGTCAGCCTGGGGGTTCTGCCTGCCCTCCAGGAACCATGGCTCACCGCGATAATAATCGGAATCATCCCCGGATGGGAAGTCATAATCGTTCACGGAGCTCAGAAAAACCTTGTCCCATTCCAAGCCCTTGGACCGGTGGAATGTGGAGACGACCACCTTGCCAGGATACTGGTTTGGGTCAAAGCCAATTTCACTTTCCGACAAGGTCTGGAAAGCGCGCTCATTCCTCGCGATTTTCTTGATTTCTTCAAGCAGCAATTCAGCGCTCCAGTCCGGATGTGTGCGTTGCGTGTCACGAATCAACAAAGACACCTTGTGAACCGTGGCCAGTTCGAATGGGTCAAGGTTCATGTCCTGAACAATCAACAATATCAACTGGTCCATGGGCAGCCTGGAATAGTACAACCAGCTCTGAACAGCTTGTTTGAACCGGCCCAGGTCAGCAATTTCGTCGTCTTCTAATGTGGATTCCTGTAGAGTGAGCCAGTCGTTTCGTGCTTCAGGGTATAAGAAATCCTCAACCTTGTCACAACTGCTGATTAGCTTGGAAAGCCTCTCTACCTTGGCCCAGCACGCGGGGTCCTCTTTCTCGTGCCGGTGAAATACGGTGAAAACCTTGCCCAGCTTTGCCGCGTCCAAAGGTTGGAATATATACGAAAGCATGTGGGAGAGCGTTCCCGCGGAAAGTCGCGTCGATTCTGGTAATTTCATCAAAGCATCCACCACGTTGAGATGGTTTGCCCTGAATTCATCCGCCAGTTGCGCCACCCTCGAATTGCTGTATGCCAACACAGCCAGGGTGCGGTCTGGATGCTGTTCCAGGTATTCCTTTACCTTGGATGCCAGGTATTTTCCTTCCTGCTGCGGGTTCATTTTTTCCTGGACGAGCACCAGGGCGTCCGGCTCAGTCGGCGGATTGGCCTGGGGGTCGTCTGCCTTGGTTGGTTGGATGAGTGGTAGCGAGAGCGCGTCCCGCACCCACATATTGGGATGTGCCTCCTGGACCCAGGTGCTGAGCGTATTAGCAAGCTTAATAATGGGTTCACTCGAGCGACCGGATTCGGGTAGGTCGAGCGAGAGGACATCATCCTTTGCCAGAAAACGCTTTAGTAGATTTGGGTTGGCCGTTGTGAAGCTTTCGAAAATTGCCTGGTTGGGGTCTCCAACCCTGACCCAATTGCCTTCATCGCCGGTGAGCAGGCTGAGGATTTCTTGCTGCAACTGGCTGGAATCCTGTGCCTCATCTTCCAGGATGATTGGCCAGCGGTAGCGCAACTGCAGCAGCAAGTCATTGTCATTCACAAGACATCGCATGGCCAGGCGGATGAGGTCATCAAAGTCCACCGCGCCGCGGTAATTGAGTGAAGCCTGGTAGTCGCGGTAGATTTGTTGACCAAACTCAATCAACTCGGATTGCTGTGGGTTGTTCCTAAGGACGGCTTCCATCTCCTCAACACCAAGTTGATTATCCTTGGCCGTTCGTATGTAGGCGATGGCCAAATCGTTCAACAAACCTGGCAGTCGCTTTTGCCTGTGTTCGGCAATTTTCTTTGCGCTGAGTGATGGATCGAAAAGCCCGGAAAACGCGTCCGGGTTCAAAGCCAGGTAGGAATTTACCAAATCGTTTCTAAGCACGATTCCTTCGGATTCATCCAATATGGTGTAACTCTCTGAGAGGCCGGCAATCTCAGGGCGCTCGTGCAGAATATCGTTTGCCAGCGCGTGCAGCGTCCGGACGCGATAGCCAATTCCTTCCAGCAAACCGGCCTCACCCAAAAACGTGGCAATCCTGGAGGCGAAATTGTCTGCTGCTGAATTGGAAAACGTGACCACGAGGATTTCCTGGTCAGGCTCAAGGTCTTTCTCCAGGATGAGCTTCGCGGCCAACTGCGAGAGAGTCCAGGTTTTGCCGGCACCAGGCACAGCGGATATGCCCATTTTCCCGCTTTTATATCGCAGTACTTCCTGTTGCGAAGCACGCAAAGTCGGCTTATCCATGCGGTATCCCTCGCAAGGCCTGGCGGTAGAGCGTCTGGATGTTGTTCATTAACAGGCCGCGTTCTTCCTTGCCGGATTCATCGAAAGTGCTCAATCCTGTATACACCCGCTTGCGGCAACGGGTCAATAACCCCTGCACAGTGGTTGAGAGGTTCTTCCTGGCCAGGTCCAACTCCTCGTTATAGGTCCACTTTTGGCCCTCAATCCAGTTTCTGCTCAACACGTAGGGGTGGGTGAGGGGTTGCTCAAGCCTGGTATACCAGCCTGAGGAACCAATCTGCAGCCAAAACTGGAAGTCCACCGTCTGGTTTTGCATCAGGAACACCAGCGTGGGTGTAATTAACACCTTGGCCGGGTCACGGTACATCCAGTCCTCCGTGAACAGCGCGGAAATCAAGCCACTCAGCAGGCTGCGGGTGAATTCAGCGCCCGGATCGAGCGCTTCCGCGCCTGGTGCGCTCAACACAGCTACAAACTTGGTGTAGGACTCGATGAGCCTGGCCACCGATTGCCCCTGCGCGAGGTCAGCATGGAAGCCAAAACCACGCTGGGAGAGCAACTCGCCAAAAAGCCTGGATAAAAATACGTCCAACGGTTCCTCACGGCCAGCATCCCCAAACCAAGTCACCAATTGGTCGTAGCGTTGAGCAATAAATTCGGGTATACGGGCTTTTTCTGCCTGGGACAATTGTCCTATGAGAGAAAGCTTGCCGAGGTCGGCATTGTAGAGCTTTCCCAGCAGGTGCGCTCGCACCAAATCCAACCCGTCGATGGACATCACCAGGCTGTTGATGAGCTGCAAGCGCGATGGGAACAGCTTCCACTCTGGATGTGCCAGTTGAATAAGCGTCAACATCGTTTGAATGGCCGGCTGTTCCACCATGGGCTGCGTGGGGCGATGCACGATGGAATCAATCCCCTTGGCCTCCAGTCGGTGGCTTAGCCCCAGGCTCAGCGCGTCTGAGATGAAAGGAGCAAGGATGACAATTTCACCCGGTTCAACGCCTTTTTCAATCAACCTGGCAACCGCTTCCGCGATTTGGTCCATCAATTGTGGAAAAAAACGAGTTTGATTGCGTGGAAGCACCAGGACGTCGGACAGCTCAGATATCGACAAGTTGTCTGAGGCTGGCTTATGCTCGCGTAAATCCAGGAAGGCCTGCTTGAGCTTTTGTATACCTGGTGATGAACCAGGCGCCTCAACAAAGTGAATCGAGCCATCAATAAGGTTCTCAAATCGTGCAGCAGAAATAGGATCCGCACCGAGGAAATTCCGATACCCCGCGTTGGTGTCCTGGATTAACAGGGCACTCCTGAAGTGAGGGAGCCAATTCTGGATGATATCGTGCGCGAAGGGGGCGTCTTCTTCAAGATTGTCGTAGATGAGGTGTTGGAACATTCCGGTTAGGTATCTTTTGGGTATTTCCTCGTTCCAAACGTACTTGTTGAAGAGCTCTATCTGAAGTGAGAAGTCGACCAGGTTTTCGCGCAGGCACAAGTCCCTAAACTGTGTGATGGCATATTGAACATCCTGGTAGACGTTGATTTGCGCGCCTTCTCCCACCCACGCCCCGCTTAACCGGCTGGATATGTCCGTATAAGGGAAACCCACCAATGCGGATTTGTTGAGATTATCCAAAAGTTGCGTGTAAAGCAGGGTTCGTTTGAGAGTAACCGTGCTGAACGCGCCCTGGTTAATCATCGGCTCCACGATTTTAGCAATGTAATATTGCGAGGTTTCCAGGTTCAAAAAACGGGGAGCCCGGTATGGGTGTTGGAAGCCCGCCTGGGTGCTGATGAGCGGCCAAAAGAGGCTGACCATCCGGCGTGCCAGCCCGTTCATCGTCCGGATACTGACCCGTGAACTCATCTCATAAGGCAAACCCTCCAGGGCTTTTTGGTAAGGTTCCGACAAAGTTAGCTGAGGAAGGAGGACCAGGAATGACTCTTGTTTTTTCCCCTCTTCCAGGACGCGTTGACGAAGAAAAAATGCGCTGGCTGTAGTCTTTCCCATGCCCGCTTCTCCAGTGACAAACAGGCTGCCGGCAGTTTTACTTGCGAGCAGGCGGGATTGCTGCGCTGTCCAGTTAACGGTGGAGAGGGGAAAGTCGGTCTGGTTTTGCGTCATTTTTGATTTACCCTGGGGGAATTATAACGTCTCTTACGCCCAGCTTTCGGTTGAACGCCTGCCGTAGCGCTTGATATAATTTCTGGTATCTAACCTGAAAAGACGGAGGAACATGAGCCAGTCTTCAACGCTTTCGCCATTTTTTAACGCCAGGGGTGTCGCCATCCTGGGCGCTTCCACCAATCCCAAGAAACTTAGCTATGGGATAGTCGAGAACCTGCTGAAATATCACTATGCCGGTCAAGTCTATCCTGTCAACCCGAACGCGGCGGAAGTGTTGGGGTTAAAAGCCTATCCATCCGTGACCGATGTGCCCGACCCGGTTGACCTGGCAGTCATTGTGCTGCCAGTGACGACCATTCTTGAGAACCTGACGGCATGTGGGGAGCGTGGCATCAAGGCGGTCATCATAATAACAGGCGGGTTTAAAGAGCTGGGACCGGAAGGCGCGGCCGTTGAAGATGCCGCTCACGAGGTAGCCAAGCGTTATGGCATGCGCGTGGTTGGCCCGAATTGCGTTGGAACCGTCGACATTCGCACTGGCTTGAATACCACCTTCATCAAGGGTCTCCCGGACCCCGGCCCAATCGCGTTTATTTCGCAATCCGGCGCCATTTGTGGGGGTGTGATTGACTTGATAGCGGACACCCACATCGGTTTTTCTCACTTTGCCAGCCTGGGGAATGAGATGGATGTCAGTGAAGCCGACATGCTGGAGTATTTCGGCGAGGACTCCAACGTAAAGGTGATTGCGATGTACGTGGAAGGCCTAAAAGACGGCACGCGGTTTATGCAAATCGCGCGGGAGGTGACCGCGCGTAAGCCGGTGGTATTCCTGAAAGCGGGCAAGAATGAAGCCGGCGCCAAGGCCGTCAGCTCCCATACCGGTTCGCTCGCGGGCTCTTATGCTGCCTACCAGGCGGCCTTGCGTCAATGTGGTGTAATTGAAGTGAATACCATCCATGAATTGTTCAACGCGGCCTGGGCGTTGGGGTGTCAGCCCCTGCCATCAGGGAACCGTGTGGCCATCACCACCAACGCCGGCGGCGCGGCCGCGCTCGCCTCTGATAGCCTTGCTTCCAATGGGTTTACCCTGGCCACCATCCACCCGGATATCCAGGCCAAATTGCGCACGCGGTTGAACCCCAGTGCGCAGGTCTCCAACCCCGTGGATATGCTTGGCTCAGTCAGCCCTGAGGATTACATTTGGAGCCTTTCCAACCTTGATAATGACCCCGGTGTGGACGTTTTGTTGCCCATCCTGGTGCCGCAGGCGCTGGTGGACACAGCCGGCGTGGCCCAGGCGTGGATTGAAATCGCGAAAAACACCCAAAAAACCATGCTTACCTGCCTGATGGGGAACATATCCACAAAACAGGCAGCAGACCTGTTAAACATAGCCAAAGTGCCTGTTTATGACGTACCAGACGCAGCCGGCCCGGTGCTGAAGGCCCTGAAAGAATACGCGGACATCCGGGAGAGAACCAGGACAGAACCGGTAACAGGCGACCCAAAGGCAAAGGCAGAGGTTGACAGGTTGCTCGCAGCCCATCCCAAAGGGTCCGCTTTGGGGGAGGCTGAAACGCGTGACCTCTTGAATGCTTACGGAATCCCCAATGTGCCAGGGGGGATGGCGGAAAACGTTTCCAAGGCAGTCGAAATCGCGGAGCGTGTGGGTTACCCAGTGGCGCTCAAGGTTGTCGCTGAAAAAATCCTGCATAAATCGGACGCAGGTGGAATCGTTTTAAACCTCAAGAACGAAGAGGAATTGCGCGTAGCTTATGAAGAAATAACCTCAAGAATTACCAAAAACTATCCCGATGCCGGGCTGTGTGGGGCGATGGTGGAAGCTATGGCGCCCAGGGGGCAGGAAGTCATCGTTGGCATGAGCCGGGATGTGACCTTTGGCCCGGTGATGCTCTTTGGGATGGGCGGGACCTTGGTTGAACTGGTAAAAGACGTCAGCAGGGGTATCGCGCCCCTAGGCAAAGACGAAATCATCGCGATGATTGATGAAACCGCGGCAGGTAAGCTGCTCCGCGGATACCGTGGGGGCAGCCCCGCGGATATCGACGCGGTGGTGGACGCTATTGAAAAATTAACCCAGCTTGCCCTGGCCCACCCAGGCATCCAGGAAATTGAGATTAATCCCCTGGTGGTCTATGAGAAAGCCCATGGCGCACTGGCTTTGGACAGCCGCGCCATACTGGGTATGTGATAGAAACAAGAGCCGCTAATGGCGGCTCTTGTTTAAGCCAACGGAGGGAATTGAACCCACGACCGGGCGCTTACGAAGCGTCTGCTCTACCGACTGAGCTACGTTGGCGTGGCGCACATTATACCAGAATAATTTTCCAATCAAGGCTTTTCCTTGGGTGGTTTTAGCATGTTACCGCGCTTGATGATATCCTTGCCGTACTTCTCTTTGAGTTTATCCACGGCCCCTGTCAGTTGCTCTTTTTTTATGTCTGGATCACCCCAAAGCGACAATTGCCTGTGCGGTACATCCAATCCGGAAACGCCAACGCCAAGTAATCGTACAGCGCGATTCGGGAGTAGATTCTTTTCCAGCAAGTCTTTCACTTCGGTGTAAATTTCGTCATCCAGGTTCGTACAGTGGTCCAGGGCTGTTTGACGGGTGAACGTGGTGAAATCATGATAGCGTAGCTTCAGGTGGACCACCGAGCCGGCCAAATTGGCCTTGCGCAACCGGTATCCAACCTGGTCTGCAAGCGAACGCAGGGTCTGCAGCATCACGGTTTTGTCTTCAGTGTCTTCGCGATAAGTACGTTCATTGCTGACCGACTTGAGCGCGTGGTCGGAGTGCACAGGGGATGGGTCAATGCCCCGGCTGCGTTCCTTAATTTCCTGGGCGCCATTCCCAAAAAAGCGCGATAGTTCAGCCAGGCTAAGTTCAGCCATCTGCCCAATCGTGTGAACTCCCAGCGAGTGAAGTTTCTGACTGGTTTTGGGCCCGATTCCCCACATCGCCTGGACGTCCAGCGGCGCCAGGAAGTCCTTCTCGTGTCCTTCAGGAATGATCGTAATTTTCCTGGGCGCTTTGCCTGTTTGGACGCTTGCCTTGCCATAATCATTGGCGATTTTTGCCACCAGTTTACTCGTGGCACCACCGATGGAGCAGGGTAGTGAAAGTTCATCCTGTACCCTTTTTTGCAGGTCTGTCGCGATGGAAAGTAGAGGCAGCAGCAGGTCGCTCACGTCCAGGAATGCTTCGTCAACGGAAACCTGTTGCACCAGAGGTGTAAGTTCCTCGAGGATTTGCATCACCTTGTCAGAATACTCCCCATATAAGTGGTGCTGATGGTGCACAAATAACAGGCCCGGACAAAGGGAAAGCGCTTTTCCCGCGGGCATAGCAGACCGAACGCCAAATTTTCGCGCCTGGTAGGAACAGGACGCGATGACGCCACGGCCTTGCGGGCTGCCCCCAACCGCGAAGGCTTTCCCAACCAGGCTGGGGTCCAGGATTTCCTCCACGGAACAAAAGAAAGCGTCAAGGTCGAGATGCAGAATTTTTCGTGCCATAAAAAAACACAGTCCGGGATTACCAGGCTGTGCTCCTTGTCTTAGGCCACTGTGTCGAGATTGCGGACGTCTTTGGCGTGGGTTTGAATAAAGCGCCGCCGGGGTGGAACCAGGCTTCCCATCAGCATGTCAAAGGTCCTATCTGCTTCCGAAGCGTCCTCCACGGTAACCTGCAGCATGGTCCGGTTTTCCGGGTTCATCGTGGTTTCCCACAGTTGTTCCGGGTTCATTTCACCCAGACCTTTATAACGCGATAGGCTTACCTTGTTTGGGCCGCCATACCTGGTCACAATCCGGTCCTTCTCCGCGTCATCATAGGCGTAGGAAATTTGATTCTTATAGCTGATGCGATAGAGGGGTGGCTGGGCGATGTAGAGGTGGCCCTCATCAATCAGGGGCTGCATGTATCGGAAGAACAAGGTCAACAGCAACGTGCGGATGTGCGCGCCATCCACATCGGCATCGGTCATAATAACAACCTTGCCGTAACGCAATCCCTTGATATCAAAGGAGTCGCCAATGCTGGTGCCCAAAGCCGAAATGAGCGCCTTGACCTCTTTATTGCCAAGGATCTTATCGAGTCGGGCACGCTCAGTGTTGAGAATTTTTCCGCGCAGAGGGAGTATGGCCTGGAAATGCCTGTCCCGCCCTTGCTTCGCGGACCCACCAGCGGATTCACCCTCGACGATGAATAGCTCGGTTTTGGTGAAATCCCTTTCAGAACAATCAGCCAATTTCCCTGGCAGCGTCATCGATTCCAGCGCGGACTTTCGAATGACGAGGTCCCTGGCCTTTTTGGCCGCGTCGCGGGCCCGGGCGGAAGTCAGGCACTTTTGCACAATCGCTTTTCCAGCGGCCGGGTTCTCATCCAGGTACGCGGCAATGGTATCCCCAACCACTTGCTGCACATAGGTCTGGACCTCGGGATTCATCAACTTCACCTTGGTCTGACTTTCAAATTGCGGGTCAGGGTGCTTGATGCTGACGATGGCGGTCATGCCTTCACGGGTGTCATCCCCGCTGAAATTGGCTTCGGACTCCTTCAGCATGCCGCTTTTGCGGGCGTAATCGTTGATGCTGCGTGTAACCGCGGTGCGCAAGCCAGTCAGATGGGTGCCGCCATCAATGGTGTTGATGGTGTTGGCAAAGGTGTAGACTGATTCCGCGTAGGCATCGGTATACTGCACCACAAATTCAACGCCAATGCCGTCGATTTCCTTTTCACCATAGATGGGCTGGTGGAGTACTTCCCGATTTTTGTTTAGGTATTGCGCGAAAGAAGCAATCCCACCTTCAAAATGGAAGTTCATCTGCTTATCTTCCCGCTCATCCGCCAGGCGGATTGTGACACCCCTGGTCACAAAAGCCATTTCCCTGAACCGTTGCACCAGGGTTTCAAAGCGGTATGAGATGTCTTCCTTGAAGATTAGCG
>Ga0116171_10002250_pt1 | contig 18470 bp, 11 predicted proteins | sample AD_JPNHW2_MetaG_FD_89798 | JGI IMG/M metagenome (GOLD analysis project Ga0116171, IMG submission 89798) | Active sludge microbial communities of municipal wastewater-treating anaerobic digesters from Japan - AD_JPNHW2_MetaG | ecosystem: Engineered > Bioreactor > Anaerobic > Digestate | place... | reverse complement strand
TCATTCACGGGCTTATAGCACCAAAGAAACTGTGGGCATTTTTGCAAAGAACTTGTTATCAAAGCGAAGCTACCTGTTTCTTTCGATTATTGTAAAAGTATTTTGTATAAACTCATTCACTCATTCGTAAATCGTAAATCATGTCAATCGTAAATCTTGTTCAATCGTAAATCTTGTCAATCGTAAATTGAAAGGGGGTTCAGGCAACCATTTCACTGTTGTTTTGTCCTATTCATATTGTGTTAGGTCGGAAAAAGTTCGTACTTTTACAACCCCTACCGGTAAATCATCGTATTACGCGTGTTGCATGCCCTAACCAAATTATTAAGCATGAGCCTGATTCCAAACCCCTGTATGAACACTTCGACGCTCAGTGTCGGGTTTTTCGTGAAAACAAAGTTTTGGGGCAAACACAATGGTTGTTTTCGCGGATAAACGGAAAAGCATGTTACCGACTGGCATCACAAGGTTTTTACTTATAGTGCTGATCATTTCTGCATTTGCTACTCCTATGCGGTCACAGATCGTCATTACGGGTAAGACCAGGATCTGCCTGGGTGAATCGACCTCGTTGAAAGCAACCGCAATAGGCGGAAATTATGGAACGACCAATTATGTTTTCGAAATTATCGATTACAGCGCCCATCCCCCCTTCACAGGAGGTAACGAGATTGATCCCGATTTTACTGGTTGCACTGCCAGTGGCCATGATGACTGCTTTGCCCCGCCTAACAATCCATCTCCGCCAAACGGTTATCCTATTGGGTTTTCCTTCTGCTTTTTTAACCAGCAGTACGACCATTTCTGGGTGGGTTCAAACGGATGGATCGGTTTTTCAAACCCGACCGGACAAAATTGGACCACCTTCACCGCCACCTCAATTCCTAATCCTAATTCAAACGTTCCCAAAAACTGCATCTTTGCACCCTGGCAGGACTGGTATCCGGGAGCTGGCGGAGCTCCCAACAGCGTTTACTATTATAATACCGGCGTTGCCCCCGACCGAAAACTCGTAGTCTATTGGCGCGATTGCCCCCTGTTCGCGTGTACGACCTCCACCGAGGACCGGGGCACCTTCATGATCGTATTAAATGAACAAAGCAGTATCATTGAGAATTTCATCCAGATAAAACCCAATTGTCCAGGCAGCAATGAAGGTGCAACCCAGGGGGTTCACAACATCGACGGAACCATAGCATACACGGCAACTAACCGGAATCTTGGTGTTTGGACCGCTTCCAGTGAGGGTACCAGGTTCAACCCGAGCGGTGTCAACTGGTATAAGGATGCCCCTCCCCCTGTTGGGACTTTTGTTAGTTATGGTTCCACGCTTGTAACTTCTCCGGCCACAACTACCGTATATTACGCGGTTGTCGGGGCCTGCGACGGAACCCTTCAGTCCGGATCGTGTACCGTAACGGTCGACCCGTTGCCTGAACCGACCATCACCGGCGCATCAAATGCCTGTCAAAATGATGTTAAAACCTATACGACTGAGAGTACAGGCTCGCAATTCACCTGGAGCTACCCCGGCGCCACGCTGATCGGAGGCGGCGGATCGGGTGATCCCTGGGTAACTGTGAAGTGGGTGAACGCCGGAACTCACTATTTATCTGTGAATTACAAGAATTCGTACGGTTGTGTCGCTGCAACTCCATCGACTTATACCGTAACCGTGGCGACCTTTGATTTCCCGGTTATCAATACCCCTTCAGATGAATACTGCGCGGAAGCGCCGGTTACCTTCACCACCCAAACGGGGAAGACCAATTATATCTGGGAATACCTGCCATCCGGGGCCACCCTGATCTCAGGCGGATCAACAAATGATCCTTTTCTCACGGTTTCATGGGCAACGCCGGGAACCAGAACAGTTTCGGTCAATTATACCGATCCCGGCGGATGCGTCGGTGATCCTCCAACCGTAAAACAGGTGCTCATCAAACCTCTTCCCGTTACAAATCCACCCTGGACGAAGAATATCTGTTCCGGACAAAATACCAACATGCCTTTATCTTCAAGCCCTCCAGGTGGTTTGTTTGGCTGGACGACACCAACATGTTCGCCAAACATTCAATCCTGCCCCGGAAGCAACAATAATGTCACCGTCATTTCCGATGTGCTGACCCTGACCAACAACCTGCCCGGAACCGTCACCTATCATATTTCCCCCTTCCTGGCAAGTTGTGCCGGATCGACGCAAACTGTTGTGATCACAGTAAATCCACTGCCTCTTCCTGCCATCAGCGATGATAACGGAAATGTGCATCAGGCATGTCTGAATTCGACGGTCACCTATTTGACCGAATCATCAATGACCGGCTACCTGTGGGCCGTTTCACCGGGAGGGTCTATTCTGGGTGGACAGGGGACCGCTTCGTGTACGGTGCAATGGAGCAACATCGGACCCCAATGGATCAGTGTGGGCTATACCGACGGCAATGGTTGTTCATCCGGGAGTCCCGGAATTTATAACGTAACGGTTTTACCACTTCCGGTTCCTCAGATCAACGGACCGGTTACCGTCTGTCCCGGAATCGACGGAAATACCTATACCGCCCTCAACGGAGTAAGCAATTTTGTCTGGTCGGTCTCGTCGGGAGGAACGATAACCGGTGGCGCCGGTACCAGTCAGATCACCGTAATGTTTAATGCCCCGGGGCAGCAATATGTGTATTTGTCATACACCGACGCCAACGGGTGTTCATCAGCCACACCATCAAGTTATGCCATCACGGTGAGCACACCTCAGATCCCGGTCATTTCGCAGGGAACAGGTTCGCTTTGTCCGAACAGCCCTGTGATCTTCACCACTGAGGCCGGGAAAAACGGTTACACCTGGCAAGCCTTACCCGACGGAACCATCACCGGGAACGGATCCAGTTCCATATCTGTTTCCTTTCCGACGTCCGGAGCTAAAACCCTGTCGGTTCATTATACCGACCCCTCCACAAATTGCCAGTCGCTGACATCTACACTGACAGTGACTGTCAACCCATTACCGGTACCCATTATCACAGGCCCTACATCGGTTTGTAAAAACTCGACCAACCGGTATTTCACTGCCTCCGCGATGTCGAACTACCAATGGAGTCTTGATCCATCGGGGTACGGGTCAATCACCCCGGTGCCGGGTTTACCCGACCAGGTAGATGTTACCTGGACCACCTTTGGAAATCCGCAGATCAGTGTCTCTTATACCGATGAACATGGCTGTACTGCACTTAACCCAACAGCAGTAACCGTCGCGGTTCAATCGTTACCTACACCATCGATCACCAGTGGGCTTGCAGCTGTCTGTGCCGGTCAGACCGTTACCTATACCACCCAGACTGGGGCATCCTCATACAGTTGGGACGTTCAGCCCGCCAGCGGCAGAACCATCCTGAATGGTGGTGGCACCGGCGATCCTGTCATCACCATCCGGTGGGACGATCCGAATTCCTACATCATCTCCATCAATTATTCGATCGGTATCGGATGTACGGCACCAAATCCTACCACCTACCCCGTTGCAGTCAACCAAAACCCTTCGCCTCTGATCACCAGCGCCACCGGCGGAAATATCTGCGGATATTCGACCCATACCTACTCCACTGCAGGGGGAACCGGGCATACCTATGCCTGGAGTGTGACCGGCGGAGTCATCACCACGGGAGGAGGCCCGACAAATTCCTTTGCCGGTGTGACCTGGGGAAATGCACTTCCCGTCGGGATCCAACTGGTTGAGACCATCGCCTATCCCGGGGTCTCCTGTTCCAGCCAGGCGCCATCCTTCCCGATCACTATGAAACCCTGGCCCGGCGAGCCCACATCCATATCAGGCCCTTCGGAGGTTTGCAATACCTGGCAGGGACAGGTTTATTCGGTTCCACCGGTTACAAATGCCAACCAATACAACTGGAGTTATTCCGGATCCGGAATTACCATCTTCAATAACGGGAATACAATCACGATCGACTTTTCATCAACGGCCACTTCCGGGGTTCTCATGGTAAAGGGAGTGAATGATTGCGGCGAGGGGCCGGCATCTCCTTCCTTCCCGATCACCGTGAACGCCCTGCCCGTCGTCAACCTGACCGCCTGCTACGATCCGGTCACAACCAAAAATGCAAAACCATTTCTTCTTAAGGGGGGAACTCCACTTGGAACCGGCGGAGCATACAGGATCGATAACCCATCGTCGAACCCCGTCACCGGAAATATTTTCAATCCCGGTGATCCTGCAATCACGGTCGGACAGCATACCATCTATTTTTCATATACCAACATCCACAACTGCACTGCCACTGCACAGCAAACCATCTCGGTTCTGGCTTCCAATGCGTCGTTCCAGTGCGGCACAGCATTCACAGATCCCCGCGACGGACAGATCTACGCCACCACCCAGATCGGAGCACAATGCTGGCTGAAAGAAAATCTGAGGTACGGCAACCAGTCAGCATATATCCAGCCGCAATCCGACAACTGTATCTGGGAAAAATATTGCATCAGTTCTGACCCCGGTTGTTCAGCTTACGGAGGTCTTTACCAGTGGGATGAAGTCATGCAGTACACTTCGACCGACCGCGCCCAGGGCTTTTGTCCGCCAGGCTGGCATGTTCCGAATGAAGCAGAATGGATGTTGCTGATCGACAACATCTCACTCGGGGCTGGCAATGGTGTGGCCGGATCCTACCTGCGTGATCCTGGAACAGCAGGCCTGTTCAGGGCCTTCCCTGCAGGAATTTTTTACCAGAACCTTCCGGAATCCTTTACAACCGGGGAAACCCGGGTCTCTTTGTTCTGGACAACATCATCGCAATCAACGGATAAGGCCGTTGCACGCGGAATCAATTCGATCTCACCCAGCGTTTCGTATTACAACGGATCGAAAGCCGATGCATATCCGGTAAGATGTCTGAAAGATTGAACATTGAAAAGAAAAATTTATCGTGATAATCAACATACTACCCATTTGGGGTGGTACAAAATTTATCATGCAGGACCTGCCTTCTTTCATTTTTTAAATATATCTTTGTATTCTGCATATTTTTAGCAAAATCTGATGTTGGGAAAATCACATATCAAGATCGTCCTCGTTTCCCTTCTGATCACACTCGGTATTTCTTCTATAAGCCGTGCTCAGGTGAATGTGACTTCCGGAACCGCCATCCCGATGACACCGACAGAATTCATCCAGAATTACCTGGTTGGCACGGGCGTGACCGTGACCAATGCCACATTCAACGGATCAAGCGAAATGCTGAGTTTAATGGGTACGCGTGTTTGCGATATGAGCACCGTGAACATTGCCGACCAGATCGGAATCTTCACGGCTACCGGTGAGGCTTTCGGACAACTTAAAATCGCGGGAGGCATTATTCTCGCCGCAGGTAAAGTCGAAGATGCTGATTTACGAAATGTGCCAAACGCTCATGCAAGCACCGCCATGTGCTCCGGCGCCGACCCGGACCTTGCAATTCTTGGTGGCGGCGACTCGAAGGATCGGGCAGTCCTTGAATTTGATTTCATTCCCCAAACCGATAATCTTTCCTTCAGATATGTTTTTGCCTCCGAAGAGTTTGATGATTTCTGCAGTGGCGGAGTCAACGATTCATTTGGTTTTTTTCTGAGTTCCAGCGATATAAGCGGTGGAATGGGATATACCAACGACGCCGTGAACATTGCATTGTTACCCAATTCTTTATCGCCGGTGACCATCAATAACATTTGTTCTAAAGACTACCATGTCCTTACAGGAGATTATTCCTGGTGGAATGGCGACGGGAAAGAGGTTCCACCCTATGTGAAAGGAAATGGAACGATATTCACTTACGACCGGTTTACCAAGGTTTTCACTGCCAGCTACAGTGTGAATTGCGGACAGACTTATCATATTAAAATAGCCATTTCTGACATTCAAGATATGATATTTGATTCCGGGATCTTTCTGGAACAAAACAGTTTTTCAAGTACGAGCACCACTCCAAGCACCACCTTTTCGAATCCCGAAACCGGCGAGCTGCTTGTTCCCGGGTGCAGCACGACCGATCTAATTTATACCATTCCGGAGCCCAAAACCGCGACGGTAACGGTCGATCTCACCATCGACCCATCAGGAACAGCTACGCAGGCCGATATTTTACCCAATCCATTCCCGGCACACCTATACATCCCGACCGGAATGACCCAGACGCCTGCCATTCACATTGAGGCATTACCGGCCGCCTTCCCCGGGCCCGACAAGACATTGATCATCACGGCAACGGTTACCAACTGCGCTGTTGCGAATGTCGCAACCAGTACCTTTACCATCAAATACAACGATGTACTGAGCGTCACGGCGCCACCTGTCACCATTTGTTCGGGTGGTACAGCCACCCTTACTGCCTTTGCCTCCGGAGGCCAGGTATTCGTTCCATCGGACACTTACCACTTTCTCTGGAGTACGGGTTCCACATCACCCACCATTACGGTCAATCCCGGACCGGGAAGTCATCCCTACACGGTTTCCGTTACCGATGCCTGCGGAGCTTCTGTTACCATCACAACCTGGGTCCAGGTAGGCACTACCCCCGGACCCGCCGGACCCCTCACAGGTCCAACCGTGTTGTGCACTCCGGCTAACGATATTGTCTTCAGCATACCGGAGATCCCCGGAGCCGAAGATTACATCTGGACCCTGCCGCCCGGAGCGATGATCACCGCAGGGAACAACTCGCGTTCCATCACGGTCAATTTCCCGGCATCGGCCGCTTCCGGAAACATCAGTGTTTATGGACACAGCGCCTTCTGCGGCGACGGTTCCCCGGCAACCCTGGCCCTCGATATCCACCCCAGTCCGCAACCGGCCGGGGCCATCACAGGTCCCATTTCCCTGTGCCAGGGTATACCGCCGGTATCGTACTCCATCCAACCACTGAACTATACGACCCAGTACAACTGGTCGGTTCCCCCAGGTGTCACCATAACAAGCGGAGCCGGAACCAGCCAGATAACCTGCCTGGTCACTACTTCCGCGGTTTCGGGGAGTGTCACCGTATATGGTTTCAATCCCGAATGCCTCGGGGGCATACCCGCGACCCTGACGATCACGATCGATCCGATTCCCGGATCTGCCGGAATGATCAGCAGCCCAGCAGGCGCCGTGGTTTGCCAGCGCCAGGATGGGGTCAGTTATTCGATTACACCCATTCCCCATGCCGAAAGTTATATCTGGACCTATTCAGGCACCGGAGTAACCCTGCACAACAACGGACCGGACCTGCAAATTGACTTTTCAGCCACCGCCACTTCAGGAATTCTATCGGTTGCCGGTTATAACAACTGCGGAAACGGCACCCTTTCACCAGCCTTTGCAATCACAGTCAGAACCAAACCTGTGGTTGAATTTCATTCCTGTACGCCCCTTGTCACCACAAAAAACGGCCGTCCGATCCTTCTCAAAGGAGGTACCCCGTTGGGAACCGGAGGAGAATACAGTGGAACCGGAGTCACCCTTGTTTCACCCGGGATGTATGTGTTCGACCCGACCAACGGCCTGGTCTCGGGAGGAACAGTCCTCAATCCTGGCGAATACCCGGTGACATTCCGATATACCAATGTCGAAGGCTGCTACGATGAAAAAAACATAACCTTCACCGTTTATCCTTCCAATGCAACGGGATCCTGTCCGGGAACCCTGACGGATTACCGTGATTCACAGGTCTATTCCACGTTCCTCGCAGGAACCGGAGCCGGGGCAAATTGCTGGATGGCCGTCAACCTGAATTACGGCGATTACTCAACTTACAGTCAATTGCAAACCGACAATTGCACCCCTGAAAAATATTGCAAGGACAACATCCTCTCCAACTGCAGTCAATCGGGCGGATATTACCAGTGGGCCGAACTCATGATGTACCAGGAGAACACCGCTTACCAGGATCTGTGCCCCCCGGGTTGGCACCTTCCTTCGGCATCGGAATGGGAATCGCTGATTACCTTCTATTCCGGTGTTGGAAAAGCCGGATCACCCATGAAAGATCTTCACCCCGCTTCAGGATTTCACGGGTTGCTAGAAGGGATCCTCTATCAGAACAATTCCTGGTCCTTCACCACAGGAACATTGACAGGATCCCTGTTCTGGACCTCCTCCTCACTCTCGCCCTCAACCGCCGTCGCAAGGGGTATTAACAGCACCAACCCGAGTGTTTCGTACTACCCTTCAAGCAAGGCACATGCCTTCCCCGTCCGTTGCGTACGAAATTAACGGGAATTTTTACCGTTGTTCATGAAAGATCCATCGTCGAACCATGAAAATTCTATTGATTGAAGACGAAAAAGAGTTGGCGGGATCCATCATTGCCTATGTACAGAAGGAGAACTATATCTGCGAGGCCGTTATGACTTATGAAGATGCAAAAGAGAAAATAAATCTTTACCAGTATGATTGTATTGTTGTGGATATCACCTTACCCGATGGCAGCGGGCTTGAAGTCATACGCGAACTGAAAAAGAATAAATCCGACACCGGCATAATAATTATTTCTGCAAAGAATTCGCTTGAAGATAAACTAACAGGGCTCGATATCGGCGCTGATGATTACCTTACCAAACCTTTTCATCTTTCTGAGCTCAATGCACGGATAAAATCGATCATCCGGCGACGGAATTTCAGCGGGGCCAGTGAGATTTCATTCAACGAGATACGTGTATTGCCCGATCAACAAGAAGTTTTCGTAAACGATACAACGGTAATCCTCACAAAGAAGGAATTTGAACTCCTGATCTACTTCCTGTCAAACAAAGAGCGGGTGCTCACAAAAGAATCCATCGCCGAACACCTCTGGGGAGACGAAATGGACCTGGCCGATTCGTTCGATTTCATCTATACGCACATCAAGAACCTCCGGAAAAAAATAACCGAAGCCGGCGGAAAAGATTACATACAAACGGTCTACGGTATGGGATATAAATTCACTGTTTCCTGATCGCCGCGACAATGAAACTCCTGACTAAAACCTCCCGTTACTACCTGATTTCATCGGTCGTAATATTTATTATCAGCGGCCTGATCGTAAACCATCTGCTTCATCACATCTTTTACCGGCAAATCGATGAAACACTGAATGAAGAAAAACTGCTTGTTGAAGAAACCATAAACTTTTCTGACAGTATTCCCGATTTTAGTCCGGTTTTCGGTCACATGATCGAAGTAACTATTCTGAACAACCCCCATAAAAAAAATGAGATCATTCATGATACGGTCATGTACGACAGCCGAACCGGATCATTTATATCGTACCGTCACCTGTCGATCGAAAACACCTCTGTTAAAAACCAGGGATATATCATAAATATCTACAAGCCTTTGCCCGAATCCGAATCGCTGATTGCAGAAATCCTGATCGCCATACTGGTCGTGTTTGTCAGCCTGGTACTGGTTTTCGGGCTGGTTAACTACTTTATTGCCCGAAGAGTCTGGATACCGTTCTACCGGATCCTGCGAAATTTAAGTGAATATAACATCCTCAGGGAGATGCCGCTTAAACCCATCAGAAGCGATATCCATGAATTCATGCTGTTGAACCAGGCACTCCAGGACATGTCCAATAAAATACGACAGGATTATCTCAACCTGAAGGAATTCAATGAGAATGCCGCCCATGAACTGCAAACACCATTGGCCGTCATCAAATCGAAGATGGATCTGCTGATCCAGGATGAGAGCCTGACCCCCTGGCAATTGAACTTAATCAGTTCTGTATACGAAGCAACCGCGAAGATGTCGAGGCTCAACCAGGGACTGTTGCTGATTTCGAAGATAGGAAATAACCAGTTTGCGAATGTTGAGGAAATCGATCTGATTCAATTGATCAACAAAACCCTTGACACTTTTCGCGAGATGATCGAATACCACAACATCCGCGTTACCAGGCAATTTGACCCCCCGGTCATGCTCAGATTAAACCGGGCTCTGGCCGAAATCCTGATCACAAACCTGATCTCCAATTCCATAAAACATAATGTCGGATCGGGTTGGATCGAATTGTTTGCCAATAAGGAAATGTTGCGGATCTCGAACAGCGGTCATTCCCTGACGATAAATCCCGACAACCTGTTTGAAAGGTTCAGGAAGTCCGGATCAACAAACAGTGATTCCGTCGGCCTTGGACTGTCGATCGTAAAAAAGATCACGGATCTTTATCACTTCAGGATTGAATATCTCTATGACAGGGAGTCGCACACCATTCAGGTTTATTTCAACTAAAGATTCCTTTTTTACTGAAACGGAACGGGTTGGCTGATAAAGTAAACCTACGACTTCCGGTATCACCCTATCAAAACGGAAATTAATTTTATAATTTCATGAAGATCCATCCTATCTTCAGAATTTCCACAGAATCCTGTCAGAATTTCGCAGTCGATGTTACGCCATACCATGAAAATGTTGCTCTTGATAATCACGGTTTTACTGACAGGGATGAGGTTGTTCGCTCAAACCAACACGGAATTAAAAACTGCCGATCTTCAAAAACCCATTGTAGTATTCGTGACAAAGAATTTTCCGGGGTTTAACATCGATCATGCATTTAAAACCGATTCGAGGGGAGCCATCAATTATACACTGTGCCTGACCAAAGCATCAGTCCATTACAAACTCACCTTCGATAAAGATGGCAAATTCCTCAGAAATCATCCCTGTTCGGGTGATTGTTGCAAAGATAAATTTAAAAAATAGCATCGTTTATTAATCAAATGTTTCACAATTAAAATGAAGAAAAAATGAAAAAAGTAATGTTAATTGCATTGGCCGGTTTATTTTCAATGACCATGTTTGCACAGAATCAGGACAAAACAAAACCTGTTGAAAAGAAGAAGGAGCCGGTAAAAACTGAAGTGGCAAAACCCGAAAAACAGGTGAAAGAAACAGTAAAACCTGCGAAGGAAGCATCGAAGCCGGCAAAAGAAGCGACAAAACCTGCCGAAAAAAAGGATGGAACCAAAGGTAAAAAGTAATCCTTGTTCTGTTTTGTTTTCAGAGGGTGATTCACAGCGGGATCACCCTCTTTTTTGATTGAAAAAGCAACCCGTGCAGGCCTGATCAACGCGTTACGACGGAGTTTTGAGCTCTTGCGCAAATTAATTCCGGGCGCCGGGGCATCGGCCATGGGCCACAAAGAGAGATCTGTTGATGGTTATATTTGCTGTCATTGACAGGTGCAAAAAAGTGGTTTAAAGTGCATTGTTTATGGTAACAGTCAAAAAAAATTGGTGTTTCTGATCAAGAAATAAAGGGAGATCAGATGATTTCGACTCATGCCATATTATCTTTGCAGATATTCATAAGTAAATCACATTAATTTAAGACCCCGATTATGAAAAAAATCATTCTACTGCTGATTGCAATCACTTTTTCGGGTCTCGTCACAGCCCAGGAAAGAAAGATTACAGAGATCCCGGTCAGCCAGTTGCCCAAAGGAGTAAGCACCTACGTCAATGGAACACTCCCCGGTTCGAAGATCGTCCAGGCGGCAAAAGTGGTTGAAAACTCCGGTACCTCTTACATTGCTGTGGTGAATGTCAATGGAAAGAACCATCCTTATCAATTCGACAGCAACGGAAAGTTTACAGGCAAACCCGATCCCGCCCTCATCAAAGAGGCAAAACTCAAAATGGCCGGCCAGCAACCCAAAACCAAAGCCGATCCCAACGCGAAACCGCCGGTAAACACCGACCCTCCGCAACCCGCAAAACAAGGGACCAAACCCGTTTCCGGCGACACGAAGTCGACAACCACCCCGCAACCCAAACCTCCTGTTCAGCCGGCAACCCAAACTACCGGAAAAACAGCGCCGACCACCACTCAGCCCGGGAAAACACAGCCCACTGCCCAACCCGTGAAGACCGAGACTAAACCGGCAACCAAACCGCCAGCAAAGTCCGACGCTGAAACGGTCCCGGCAAAACCCGCCACCAGTGATGAAGTCCCTAAAAAATAACCCGACAGCCATAAAATCCCATGAAGATTCCCCTGTGTCTGATAATCAGCGGCGCCCTTATCCTGGCTTCAGTGTCCTGCAAAAAAACCCTGACCGTGGATGAGGTCCTTGCCTCCCATCACGGAGGAATAACCAGTCACCACAACGGATTGGCCTGCATCCAATGTCATGCCAACGGATCCGATGCACCTGCATGGGCAGTGGCCGGATCAGTTTATAAAAATAACAGTGATTCAATTAGTTCCGACGGAACTATATTTCTCTATTCAGGTCCGGGCGGATCGGCTTATCTTATCGGAACAATTGAAGTGGATGGAAAAGGAAACTTTTTCACCTCTGCTTCCTTGATGCCTGCCGGGGGAGCCTATCCGCAGATTAAAGGGAAGTCGGGTGACATTCAGAATATGCTCACCACGACCAATTCGGGGAACTGCAACCTGTGCCATGGCAACACTGCACCCCGGATCTGGGTAAACTGACGGTTACGCAGATATCTTCTCCATCACCTTTTTCAACAGCGCTTCCTCGCGCTCCTTTGCGTGGTTCACCAATAATTCGGCCTCTGTCAGCACGGCGGTCAGGTAATTTTTATCCTTGAATCCGGCGCCGTTGACTTTAACATTCAGGTATGCCCCGATCACGGCCGAACGGGTACACAGCGCCCCTACGCCGGCGTCGGTGACCGAGTTCGGGTTTCCCTTATCAACCATCGCTTCAATAATATCGAAACATTCCATGGCGCTCTTCATCGTGCGGAACGGCACCTCGATTGCATAGCGGGTAGCATCCTGAATAGCCCGGGAACGCACCGCTTTTTCTTCATCCGATCCTTTTGGTAAACCAAAGGCATCCATGATGCGGTTGAAGGCGCGGGTATCTTCATCAACCAGGTAGAGCAATTCATCCTTGAGACGCTGACCTTTTTCAGCCCAGCCTGAGAACTCTTCCCAACGTTCATCCCATCCCGGTTTGTGCGATGACAGATTGGCAACCATGGTTCCCAGAGAAACGCCGAGGGCCGCGATGTACGCCGATACCGATCCTCCGCCCGGAGCGGGCGACTCGGACGCCGTTTCATTGGCAAATCCTTCGGCTGTGAGCGAAACCAGCTTTTTATCTTTTGGATCCTCAAGCAGGTATTCGATAATCTTTTCACGCGGATTGAAAGGTTTCAGGTCATCCAATCCAAGCGATTTTATCGCTATTTTAATGATCTCCTCTTCAGCGATTCCTACGGAGCGTTGCTGTTTCCGGAGAAAGTACTTCCCGGCTTCAAGCATTGCCTTTTTCGGGATGAGCCCGACCAGCTCGGAACCAGTAACCCGTAAACCCCGCTCCATCGCCTTCTGGCAGGAAACTTCAAATGCCTGATGTACCGAAGTGATGCTGATATTCGTCAGGTTGATCGAAACCTGCGCAATCCCGTACTCCTCGATAAACCAACCAATGGCTTTGCAGGCTTTCAGTGCACCGGGAACCCAGATTTCATTACCGTTTTCATCTTTTTTGATCTTGCCGGTGATCGGATTTCCTTCACGGACCGGCCGTCCTTTCTCCCGTATGTCGTAGGCAACCGCATTTGCCCTGCGGGTGGAAGTGGTATTCAGGTTGATGTTGTAAGCAACCAGGAAATCGCGTGCCCCGATCGCAATAGCGCCCGTATGGGGATTGAACCGGGCAGGACCAAAATCGGGCTTCCAGTGGGGATCCTCCAGTTTTTTCGGCAGTCCTTCATATTCGCCCGCCCTGCAATTTGCAAGGTTGCGGCGTTCTTCGGTAAAGGCTGCATCCTCGTAACAAAACACCGGGATCTCCAACTCCCTGCCAACCCTTTCGGCCAGCCGGCGGGCATACTCCGCCGTTTCTTCCATGGTAATCCCTGCTACCGGGACCAGCGGACAAACATCGGTTCCGCCAAATCGCGGATGTGCGCCGGAATGTTTGCTCATGTCGATCACTTCCGACGCCTTCCTGATTGCCTGAAAAGCAGCCTCTGACACTGCTTCGGGTGAACCCACAAAGGTCACCACCGTGCGGTTGGTTGCCTTGCCCGGATCCACGTCGAGCAGACGGACTCCTTCAATTTTTTCGATTTCATCTGTGATTGTACGGATAATGGTCATGTCGCGCCCCTCGGAGAAATTCGGGACACATTCGATGAGTTGTTTCATGGCGGATAAAGAGATTTTTAACTGATTTTTCAGGCTGCAAAATTATAAAAAGTTTGCAGTTTAAACTGAACCGGAAGCGGATTGCAAAGGATGAAATGTCGTTTCTCGCGGTATAACTGCATTTAATTCCAACAGTTGATCGGTTTATTTTTTCACATGTTTCCGGTAAACAGATCAATTCCTTATTTTTGTTTCCGGATTCACAAAACCTTTCAAAAATGAAAAAAATGATCTGGGCATTACTGCCCCTTGCATTGCTCTTTGGACAGTGTAAACAGGAACCGGCCGGTTCCGGAAAATCCGCCGACTCCTTCATCCGTAAAGCGACCGTCGATAGCGTGTTGAACAAACTGACGGCCCGCTATGGCGAAACCGACAAATTACGCATGGAAAAAGGCGTTAACCAGATCGCAACACTCTGGAAAAAGAGCGACGGAACGGAAAAAGATTTTGAAGCATTCTGTCTGCAACATTATGTACAGGATTCGGCCAGGCTGGAACTGCTTTTCAACCGACTTTCCGGCAACTTCGAATCCCTGTTCGGTCATTTCAACATGATTAGCCTGGATCTGAAAAGGGGCATGCACCTCGATATCGGCGAGATGCTCGATATCGATCAGATGTTTGCCGCCTATGAGCCGGGATCCCATTTCAACGATGATTTCTTCGACAATAAACTGGCATTTGTCACTGCCCTGAATTTTCCGTTTTACACCCTCAAGGAGAAAGCAGAACTGGGAACCGGTTGGACCCGCCATCAATGGGCTGCTGCACGGATGGGCGACCTGTTCACCTCACGGGTACCGGCCAGCGTGAATGTAAAAATCTCGGAGGCGCTCACGGCTGCCGACAATTACATTTCCAACTACAACATTTACATGGGAAATCTGCTCGACGATCAGGGTAAAACGCACTTTGCTCCCGATATGAAGCTGATCACCCACTGGAACCTGCGCGATGAACTCAAAGCCAACTACAACAAAGGCGACGAAGGGCTGCTTAAGCAAAAGATGGTGTACCAGGTCATGCTGCACATCGTCAATCAGGATATTCCCGACAGCGTGATCGACAACCCGCGGCTGCAATGGAATCCTATCTCGAACAAGGTTTTCCGTGACGGTAAAGAGATCGCTTGCAACCCCGAACCCAACACCCGCTACGAATACCTGCTGAATAATTTCAAAGCAATGAAAGAAATGGATCCCTTCACTCCGATGTACCCCGATTTCATCATGCGTGCATTTGACGGGGGGATGGAGATACCACAGGAGCAGGTTGAGAAATTGTTCACGGATTTTTGCTCCTCTCCCGAGGTAAAAAAAGTGGCTGAACTTATCAGCAAAAGGCTTCAGCGTCCCCTTCAGCCTTTTGATATCTGGTACGATGGCTTCAAGGCACGCAGCACCATGAATATGGAGTTACTCGACAAAACAACGCGGACAAAATATCCCGACACCCGGGCTTTTGAGGCCGATATTCCGAACATGCTGATAAAACTGGGATTCAAACCCGATAAAGCCAAAGAGATCGCCAGTCACATTACCGTTGACCCGGCCCGCGGCAGCGGCCATGCCTGGGGCGCCCAGATGAAAGGCGACAAGGCCCATCTGCGTACCCGGATCGGCGCCGGCGGTATGGATTACAAAGGATACAACATCGCCATCCACGAGATGGGACATAATGTGGAACAAACCATCTCCCTTTATTTCGTCGATAATTACCTGATGCAGGGAGTTCCCAACACCGCATTCACCGAAGCCCTGGCCTTCACATTCCAGCAACGCGACCTGGAACTCCTGGGTATAAAAAACAACGATCCTGCCAAGGAAGCGCTTTCGGCGCTCGACAATTTCTGGGGAAGCTATGAGATCATGGGCGTTTCGCTGCTCGATATGAGTGTCTGGAAATGGATGTACGGCCATCCCGATGCGACTCCGGAACAGTTGAAAGAGACTGTTCTGAAAAACGCCATCGAGATCTGGAATAAATATTATGCCCCGGTTTTTGGCATCAACGACAGCCCGATTCTGGCCATCTATTCGCACATGATCGACAACCCGCTCTACCTGTCGAACTACCCGGTGGGTCATCTGATCGATTTTCAACTGGCCGGTTACCTGAAGGGTAAGAATTTTGCCGACGAAGTGATCCGTATCTATTCTGCCGGCAGGTTAATTCCACAAATCTGGATGAAAAATGCCGTTGGTTCGGAAATCTCCATACAACCCTTGATTGAAGCCACACGTCAGGCACTCGACAACCCCGCAATCCGGTAACGGGTCGGGAAAGGAAGGTTTCAGATAACAACATTCCGATTTTCATTCATCCGAACGGCGACAGATTTCAACTGCCATTGAGATTTAGATTCCATCAGGAAGTTAAATCTATTCGGAATGGTTCTCCCTGTCGGAGTTTCTGCTTCTCTCTGTATTGCTGCATCTGGGGGAAAAATGCACTGTATTTTCTTCAGGGTACGGCGCAAAATTTGTTTTCCGACAAATATGTAGCAATTTATACTATATGGTCGACATTTTTTGCTATCTTTGTCAAAAATTAACCCATTATTCCATATACCATGAAAAAGATACTGTTTACCCTGCTCCTCACCATGCCGGTTCTGCTCCTTGCTCAGAACTACAACAACATCTGTTCGTCCGGACCAACCTTTTTCAAGAAGAAGAACACTACCATCGTTAAGGCCGTTAAATCCACCAGCTTCTCCATCCCGGTGGTCGGCGATACCATTTTCAACACCTTCCGCGCCATCCGCGACACGGCGGCCGAATGCCTCGATACAACAAAAGGTTCCATTTTCGGAAAGAAGGTTTACAGTGCTCAGGACGGAATTTTTTATTTCTTCAATAAGGTAAACGATACCGTGTACCTTCATACCAAAGCCCAGTTGAACGATACCTGGAAACTGGTGAACATCTCGACCACCACTTTCCTGGAGGCAAAAGTCGTCTCCGTCGGATCCGACAGCGTGATCAGTGTGATCGACGAGGTGAAAAAAGTTGAAATCACAGCAAAGCGTAATGATGGCTCCGTATTGTCCAGTCCATGGAATGGCAAATATTTCAAGATGAGCAAAAAATACGGTTTATCAGAAACCTTTGATATGGTTAACGTTCCATACGACACCACCAAATATATCCTCGTTGGAAAACTTAAACCGGTGATCGGCATTCAGGACTACGGGTGGAAAGATGTTTACAATTTCAGTATCGGTGATGCGTTTCACTACAGCGGTTATCTGAATTCGGTATCATCTGGTCAGAATACCACCTGGAAAGAGATCCAGACGGTGATCGGTAAAAATACTTACGGCGCCAATAACGATTCCGTTGTTTACCGGATCGACCGCTGTAAAAGCACCCTCACACAACCCGGAAATAACCATGTCTATATCCACGATACCCTGAACGTCAAATACAGGTTCACCGCCCTGGCCAATGATTCCACCATCTGGAGGTATCCCGATCAGTTCGCACGTAAGAACATCTACGCTTCACAGTACGACCGGTACATGAAAACCTACAATAACCGTGTTACCAAAAGAGTGGGCGACGACAAGTACCGTTTTATAAACAGTTGTTTCACCGTTCCGGTCGGCGGAGTGACCCTGACCCTCGGCTACACAGAAGGATTGGGACTTTCGGAGTATTTCCGCTACGACACCGAATCGAATGAATACAACAAACTGGTTTATTTTAAGAAAGGAACGGAATCGTGGGGCGAACCAGTCGGTTACGAATGTACACCCTATCTCAGCATCAATGAACAGCCCCAGGTCATTACCACACGCGTTCGCCTGGTTCCGAACCCGATGAAGAGCAGCGCCGAGATTATGATCGAAGGCATCGGCAATCCCGACGGGCTCCGGTTTGCTCTGTTTAACGCGGTCGGGAAAAAAGTTTACAGTTGCGACATCTCATCCAACCCGATGACCCTGCAGAAGAATGACCTGCCTTCGGGACTTTACATCTGGATGATCGACGGAAAATCGATTCATGAAAAAGGCAAACTCGTGATCGAATAATTAATTCACTCAATCGCTCATTCACTCATTAAAAACAACCTTCCCGTTAAGTATAACGGTCGCTACCTTATTGCTTCCGAAAGCATAAGGCATAAACGAATAGGACGGGATGGGAACAGAGATGAAAAGGTTGGCCTTTTTCCCGCGGGCAATGCTTCCATAGTCCCGTTCAAGTCCCATGGCATAGGCACCGTTGAGGGTCACCGCGTGGATGGCCTCTTCGGGCAGCATCCTGTATTTAATGCAGGCCATGGAGAGGATGAACTGCATGTTTCCCGAGGGGGATGAACCGGG
>Ga0116171_10002249_pt1 | contig 18472 bp, 10 predicted proteins | sample AD_JPNHW2_MetaG_FD_89798 | JGI IMG/M metagenome (GOLD analysis project Ga0116171, IMG submission 89798) | Active sludge microbial communities of municipal wastewater-treating anaerobic digesters from Japan - AD_JPNHW2_MetaG | ecosystem: Engineered > Bioreactor > Anaerobic > Digestate | place... | reverse complement strand
GAGCCTGTGGTTGCAGCTGCACAGCATGGAATACATGTAATATGTGAAAAGCCGCTTGAAATCTCACTGGAACGAATCGATAAAATGATCAGGGCGCATAATAAAGCAGGTACAAAACTTGGAGGCATCTTTAATTTCAGGTATAACGGCGCAGTAAGTTACCTGAAAGAAGCTGTTGAAAGCGGACGCTTTGGGACAATCACTTATGCTTCGGTGCATGTTCCATGGTGGAGAAAAGAAGACTATTATAAAGGTAGCTGGCATGGTACACTTGATCTCGATGGGGGCGGAGCCCTGATGAACCAGGCAATACACATGATAGATTTACTTCAGTACCTCATGGGAGCGGTCGACTCATTACAGGCATATACGGCGACTCTTGCGCATAAGATAGAAGTTGAAGACACGGCTGTGGCAATTTTAAAATTTAGAAACCTTGCTCTGGGAATGATTTACGGAACCACTGCTTCTTTTCCCGGACAGTTCCGCCGCCTGGAGATAACAGGAACAAAGGGGACCGTAATACTGGTTGAAGACAGTCTCAAGATTTGGCAGTTTGCCGATCAAACAGAAAAGGACGATGAAATATTCAAAAAGTTTAGCAATGTTGCAGGAGGCGGAGGAGTTTCTGATCCGGCAGCAATACCCTTTGAGCTTCATGCCAAAAACATAGCATCATTCATTGATTCGATAGAAAAGGGGCAGCCTTTTGAAATAGACGGCCCTGAAGCCCGGAAATCAGTCGAAATTATACGGGCGATATATTCTTCTTCGGAAAAACATAAACCTTTTTGTTTTTAAACCTGGGGTCTTCGAAAGTTAAATTAATTTAAACCCCTGCTCCCGGTATATAATTTTCCTCTCCCGGTAAATAATTTTTAGATAAAAAACGTATAAGATAATGATACTATTCATTATACGTAAGTAAGCTTGTCTGCCTAAATGAAACTTCGACTAAAAATATTCATGTAGTTATCGGCTAATGCAGGTTTGCGCATTATTCGATAATTAACATCTAATAACAAATAATAACATATTTTAACATTTTGGAGAGCACTAATTAGTATACATTAGCGATCAAAATTGAAGACATAAAACCGAAAACTGTGTGTTTGGAAATCAGACATTATTAATTTTTTTTAATCATTAAACGCTAATAAACAAGAATGCAAGTTTTTAGTAATTATTAAGTTTCAATTAACATTAACATTTATTAACCTAATTTTTAACCATGAGAAAAATCACAATTCTACTTGCTCTTCTGCTTTTTGCAGGTTTGCAAGGTGCGTTTGCGCAGAAAACCATCACGGGTAAGATTACCAGTGCTGATGATGGTCTTGGTATGGTAGGGGTTCCTGTTGTGGTAAAAGGTACCACTATAGGTACAGCTACAGACATCGATGGTGCATTTAGTCTAAATGTTCCTGCTGATGCGACAACTCTGGTAGTTTCATTCATTGGAATGAAAACTGTTGAGATGCCTATAGGAAGCCAGACAGTATTCAACATTGTATTGGAGTCAGATATGAAGGCTCTTGGAGACGTTGTTGTGACTGCATTAGGTATCCAACGTGAAAAGAAAACGTTGACCTACGCTTCACAACAGGTTGATGCTGCTGAAATGATGAAGACTAAAGACATCAACTTCATGAGCGGCCTTAGTGGAAAAACTGCTGGTCTTGAGATCAAGAAAAACAGTTCTGGTGCTGGTGGTTCTACACGTACAGTGTTAAGAGGTAGCAAATCACTGAATAGCCTTAGTGAACCTCTTTATGTAATAGATGGTATTCCAATGGCAAACCATAAAGGTGGCCAGGCTAGCATGTGGGGTGGTACTGATCAGGGTGACGGACTTTCCCAGATCAACAATGATGATATTGAAAGCATAAGCATTCTTAAAGGTTCCAACGCTGCAGTACTTTATGGCAGCCAGGGAGCAAATGGTGTTGTAATTATTACAACAAAGAAAGGTAAAGAAGGAAAAACAGATGTTTCTTTCAGTTCAAGTACAATATTTGAAAGTGTTATGACAATGCCTAAACTGCAGTACAAATATGGTAGTATAGTCAATGAAGATAAGACTTTTACAAAAGAAAGCTGGTCATATACCCCAGGTAATTACGATGATACATTTGTTGAAGATTTCTTCAGAACTGGCCACAATGTGGTTAATTCACTTTCAATCAGTGGTGGAAATGAAAAAACCACTGCATACTTCTCATACAGCAATACTACTGCTACAGGTATAGTTCCTACAAACTCATATGATAAGAATAACGTTACATTTAAACAGTCAACAAAACTTTTAAATAACAAGCTGACTATTAATTCAAATGTTATGTTATCATCTGAAAAAACACATAACCGTAATGCAGCAGGATATTATCTGAATCCATTAACCGGATTGTATTTTTTCCCGCGCGATCAAAATTTTGATTCATATAAAAACGAATATTCTGTATGGAATGCTAAAAGGAATATGTATCTTCAGAACTGGTTCGTATCTGACCATCAGCAGTCAAATCCTTACTGGATTCTTAACAGGGAACCTAAAGACGACTATGTAAAGAGGTTAATAGCAAGTGTAGGCGCTGAATATGAGATCACCAAACATTTGAAATTCCAGGCAAGGGCAAGTTATGACTATGCAAATAAAGTTTATGACGAAAAAGACTTTGCAGGATCAAATGGTACAAATGTTTCTGAAAATGGCAGATGGGTATACCAAAAATACAATGATGAATTGATGTATACTGATGGTATGTTTACATACAACAATAAATTCGGTGACTTCAGTTTGGACGCTCTCGTTGGAGCAAGTTATCAGAGATCAATTTATGGAGACGGTGTTTATGTTAATAACGGACTCAATAATCTTTTCTATGCAAATGAGTTCAACTTCCAGAACCTGCCAACAAATGTTCAGGTTCAATCAACACTTAGTTCAAGAGCTATAAAAGAAGGTGTTTACGGAAATGCAACACTTGGTTACAAGGAGATGTTATTCCTCGATTTTTCAGGAAGAAATGACTGGGCTTCAACATTATATGGAACAGGTAATGATTCATATTTCTACCCATCAGTAGGACTCACCGGCATAGTTAGCCAGATGGTATCACTTCCCGATTTCATCAGCTTTGCAAAGGTAAGAGGATCATACTCAACCGTAGCTAACGAAGTTCCATGGAACGTTGTAAATCCAATGCATAGTATTAATGCAAGTGGTGGTGTAGAAAGAAACACTTATATGCCATTCACAGGCTTGAAACCAGAAATGATAAAGAGTTCTGAACTTGGTACAGAGTGGAGATTTATGGAAGGCCGTTTTGGTTTTGACTTCACATATTATAACATTGTTAGTACCGACCAGTTTATAACACTGTCAGCACCGTCAGGTTCAGGATACTCATACTACTATATTAACGCTGGTAAGATCGTTAACCAGGGTGTTGAAATCACCGCTAATGCAGAAGTAGTAAACGCAAGCGATTTCTCATGGAACACTACCTTCAACTTCACAAAGAATGTTAATGAAGTTAAGGAACTTATTGCATCAGATCCTGATTATACCGTTGATTATGGTAGTTCAGAAGGATACCATACACTTATCAAAGCTGGTGGTTCTTTTGGTGATATCTATGGTTTGAAATTCGCAAGAAATGATGAAGGTAAGGTTAAGATTGATCAGAAAACAGGTGCTCCTTTGAAGACAGACAAATATCTTGAAGGATATCTTGGAAACCTTGAACCAGACTGGAGCTTAGGATGGAACAACAATTTCAAATACAAAAATTTCTCATTAGGCATGCTTATCAATGCAAAGATTGGTGGCAAGTGCGTAAGCCAGACAGAATCAATGCTCGACGGTTATGGTGTTAGTGAAAGAACCGCTGATGCAAGGGATATGGGTTATGTAAAAGTTGATGGTGTATATTACAATGGCGATGTTGAAGGCGCTGCTGTTACTGAAGTGGATCCAAAATCATGGTTTACCACCACAGGCGACAGAAATGGTATTCTTGAACCTTATGTTTATGACAGAACCAATATCAGACTGCAGCAACTTGCTCTTTCATATGATTTGGATGTTAAGAAACTGAGCCTGCCATTTAAAGCTGCTTCAATTTCACTTGTTGGCAACAACCTGTTCTTCTTATACAAGAAAGCTCCTTATGATCCTGAATTGACTATGAGTACAGACATGAACTCTCAGGGTCTGGATAACTTCAACCTTCCAGCTACGAGAACCTATGGTTTCAATGTAAAAATCAATTTCTAATAATAAGGTAATATGAAAAGAATTATTTATATCTTAATGCTTGCACTTCTTGTGGGAGCATGTACAGATCAGTTCGAAAAATATAATACCAACCCGATCCAGATATCTGATAAGTCACTTACTCAGGATTTCAATCATGTGGGTGCGTATTATCCAAATATGTTATACAACCTTTTTGGACACCAGTGCGATGAGGATCTTCTGCACGACAACTGGGTTCGTCATACAGGAACACCAACAGCTTTCTGCAGCGGTGTAAATAATACCACTTATGTTATGACATGGTACGGTGATTACTGGAATCGTATTTATGACAATGTTATGGCAGCTTCTTTCCAGGTAAAGAAAATTGCAAAAGCTGGTAATTATGATGTATTCTATCAGTGGGCAAAACTGATTGAGGTAATGGGATTATCAAAAGTGACTTCTTATTATGGTCCTGTAATCTATTCAAAATATGGTTCAGGAACAACAGCAGCAATTGAATATGACGCAGAAAAAGATCTGTATAACTCATTCTTCGCTGATCTCGACAGTGTTTATAATGTATTTTCAGTTAATACTGAATATGCCGGACTGAAGAAATTTGATGCCAGTTATGCAGGCGATATCAACAAATGGTTAAAAGCTGTTAACTCTTTGAGATTAAGACTTGCAATACGTCTTTCTGAAATAGATCCTACTCTTGCTAAGACACAGGGTGAAAAAGCTATCAAGGATAAATTCGGACTTATCACAGCAAATGCTGATAATTTCATGGTTTCATTGTATGGAAACACAATGCCACTGGCAGTTATCTGCTACAGCTGGGATGATACAAGAATGGGTGGTGCTATGGAATCATTCATGGTTGGATTAAAAGACGGCAGAATATCAAAAATGTTCGCTCCGGTTACAGATCTTACTCTGGTAGCAGATCATCCGTCTGTTCCTTACAAAGGTATCCACAGCGGTATTTTTATCAATGCTAAGGACGAACGTATTGGTTTCTCAAAAGTTAATGAGAGCTTCAAAACAGCTACATCAAGAAGAGCAATCACTGCAGCTGAAATCAACTTTGACCTTGCAGAAGCAGCTTTAAGAGGATGGGACGGAGCTGGTGATGCAAAAACAAATTATGAAAATGGTGTTAAAGCTTCTTTCGCCGATTGGGGAGCAGCCGGAGTTGCTGATTATCTTGCAGATGCAACAAGCACTCCAATTAATTATGTTGACCCGAAAAATCCGAAAAACAACTTCACCTCACGTTCAACAATAACAGTTGCATGGAACGAAGCTGATTCGAAAGAGCTTAAACTTGAGAAGATCATTACCCAGAAATGGCTTGATGCATTCACAAATGCAAACGAAATATGGTGTGACCACAGAAGAACAGGATATCCGAAACTTCCGTTCAATGCAAAGAACGACAGTAACACAACATACGGAGTTGTTGCAGCAAATGATTTCCTCAGAAGAATTCCTTTCCTGCAGTCTGAATATACCAGCAATCCTACTGGCGTTGCTAATGCAGTTAATAAACTTAAAAACAATACAAGTGGCAAGGATTATATTAATATTCCTCTCTACTTTGATGTTAACAATTTAGGAACTGATACTCCAAGTAATTTCTAGGATCAGTTATTAAAAAATAATTTGAGATGTTTCCCGTGAAAGCGGGAAACATTTTAACATTTTCTTTAATATTAAAACGCCCTGATGCATTTTTTGCATCAGGGCGTTTTTTTTTGTTAATTATCGTAAAACTCAGGGTTTTAAATGAAAGTATTATTCCTGTATTTAAATCCGATCTTAATTAAAATTAACAATAATTAGTAAAAATTAATAAAAATTAAAACAAATTAACATATATTAGCATTCTGAATTAATTGTGAAAATGATGGAGAATAGAATATTAGGAACATGCAATGATCAAACAGACTAATATATAAATCATTAAAAGCTTAAAATTAAGTATGCTAGTATTTAGTAATTATTAAGTTTCAATTTTCATTAACCTTTATTAACCTAATTTTTAACCATGAGAAAAATCACAATTCTACTTGCTCTTCTGCTATTTGCAGGATTGCAGAGTGCTTTTGCGCAGAAGACCATCACGGGGAAAATTACTAGTGCCGAGGATGGACTTGCTATGCCAGGAGTTCCTGTTGTTATTAAGGGTACTACGGTAGGTACCACTACAGATGCCAATGGAGCATTTACTTTAAAAAATGTTCCTTCCAATGCAACTCTGCTGGTCTCTTTTATTGGAATGATAGCACAGGAAATTCCAGTTGGCAATCAGACAGAATTCAATATTTCTATGCAATCAGACATGAAGGCTCTTGGAGATGTTGTTGTTACTGCATTAGGTATCCAGCGTGATAAAAAGACACTGACCTATGCTTCACAACAGGTTTCCGCTACCGACATCAGGATTGCAGGTAACACCAACTTTATGGATGGCCTGGCTGGTAAAGCTTCAGGTCTTGACATAAAGATGAGTAGTTCAGGAGCCGGTGGTTCCACTAAAGCAGTATTAAGAGGTAATAAATCACTTGTCGGACTTAGCGAACCTCTTTATGTTATTGATGGTATTCCATATGTAAACAATAAAGGAGGACAGCCAGGTTCTTACGGCGGAACTGACCAGGGTGACGGACTTTCAGCTCTTAATAATGACGATATAGAGAGCGTAAACGTTCTTAAAGGATCTAATGCTTCCATTCTTTATGGTAGCCAGGGTGCCAATGGTGTTGTTATTATTACCACAAAGAAAGGTAAAGCAGGCAAGGTAGATGTCAGCATTAACTCAATTACCACTTTTGACCAGGTATCAGGATTACCGGAATTCCAGTTTAAATATGGTGCTGCTGGAGGATCAGATTACAGCTGGTCGACAACACCTGGTAAATATCAGGATTCGTATATAAAAGATTTCTTCCAGACAGGAATCAGCGCTATAAATTCTGTTTCTATAAGTGGTGGAAATGAAAAAACAACAGCTTATTTTTCATATTCAAATACCTCAGCAAAAGGTGTAATGCCAACCAACACTTATAACAAGCACAACTTCTCATTTAACCAGTCAACAAAACTGTTTAATGATAAACTTACTATCAGTTCAAATGTAATGTTTGCAAATGAGGTAAGTAAAAACCGTCCGGGTGCTGGTTACTATAACAACCCTCTTACCGGTTTGTATTTGTTTGCCCGTGAAAGAGATTTTAGAGATTACAGATATAATTTCCAGACATTTAATAAAGACAGGAATTTATATCAGATGTACTGGTATTCAACTGAGGAAAAGATGAACAATCCTTATTGGGAAATCTATAAGAACCCAAAATTAAATGAGAAATATCGTGTAGTTGCAAGTTTGAAAGCATCATGGGATATTGCAAAGGGACTGAAATTTGATATCAGAGGAAATATTGACTATGCTGATAATCTTCATGATTACAGATATGCAGCAGGTGGTAACTCTGTAAGCGTTAGCCCGAATGGGAAATACGATTACTCAAAAACCAATGACAAAGCTGTCTATACTGATGCTATATTGAGCTACAACACAAAGATCAGTGATTTTACCTTAAATGCAATCGCAGGTTTCAGTTACCAGGAAAATATATTAAACAATGGTATGTCTGTTAATAACGGAACTACCAGTTTGATGTATCCAAACGTCTTTACATTCGCTAACATGCCTTACAATATCATGTTTAATCAATCGATTGACAGGGTAATTAAGGAAGGTTTGTTCGGTAACGTACAGTTAGGATGGAAAGAGATGTTGTTCCTGGATCTGTCCGGACGTAATGACTGGGCTTCTACTCTCGCACTTACAGGAAATGAATCATATTTTTATCCTGCTGCAGGTCTTACAGCCATTATCAGCAATATGGTCACTTTGCCTGAGTTTATCTCTTTTGCAAAAGTAAGGGGTTCATTATCTCAAACTTCCAATGAGGTTCCTTTTAACAGGGTAAATCCATGGAATAGTATTGGTGGAACAGGTACCCCGACCCAAATTGGAGGTATTACCAGGAATACACAGGTGCCTTTTACAAACCTGAAACCTGAAACCATTACAGGTACTGAAGTTGGTGCAGAAATGAGATTCTTTAAAGGAAGAGCAGGATTTGAATTCACCTACTATCAGGATATAAGCAAGAATCAATTCCTGTCATTAGCCGCTCCGTCTGGCTCCGGATATTCTACATATTATATCAATGCAGGTAAAATTACCAACAACGGTTTTGAATTAACAGTTGATGTAACACCTGTAGAAACATCTGATTTCAGATGGAACTCATCAGTGAACTTATCACAAAATAAAAATAAGATTAATGAGCTTATATCATCTAATCCAAATTACTATGTAGGAGGTGATGATGAAGGATTTGCTTCAATAATCAAAGCAGGTGGATCATATAACGATATATGGATCTATAAATTTGCAAGAGATGAACAAGGCAGAATTATTCTTAGTGATAAGGGAAATCCTACCAAAACGAAGTTACAGGAAAAGGTCGGAAATGCAAATCCCGACTATGTATTAGGTTGGAATAACAACTTCAACTATAAGAACTTCTTCGGGAGCTTCCTTATCAATGGTAAATTCGGTCGTATTGCTTTTTCAAAGACAGAGGCTTTCCTTGATTCTTATGGCGTAAGTAAAAGAACCGGTGATCTTCGCGATGCAGGAACCACAATGGCTATTGACGCTGTTCAGGGTACAACTGCAGTATCTCAGATTAAACCTTATGACTATTTCACAGCAGTAGGAGACAGAAACAGGATCATGGAACCTTACGTATTCAAAAGAACTAATGTCAGGTTGGCTCAGTTTGTAATAGGTTATAACCTTCCTTGTCAGAAGCTTGGATTACCACTTAAAGCAGCTTCTGTATCATTTGTAGGCAGGAACCTGTTCTTCTTCTACAAAGACGCTCCATACGATCCGGAACAAACAATGAGTACTTCCAACAGCATGCAATCAAATGAAGTATTTAGCATGCCTGCTGTAAGGTCTTACGGATTTAATGTAAAGCTCAATTTCTAAAATCTTAAAAATCTTAAATATGAAAAAGTTATTTATAGCATTACTATTCCTGGTGGCTCTTTCTGCGTGCACTAAGGATTTTGAAGCTGAGAACCAGAATCCGTATCAGATTTCTGATGAGATGCTTAAGCAGGACTTTAACCTGGTAGGTTCGCCTTTCTCACAACTTCTGTTTAATCTCTTCGGTCATCAGGTAGAAGAGGATCTATGTTATGATTCATGGATGGGTTATATGAATACACCTACTCCATTTGTTGAAAATGTTAACAATACAACCTATTATATTCGTTGGAATTCATATTGGGGAGGTTATTGTTATAACGGAGTTATGTCTCCTTCCAGGCAGGTTATCCAGCTGGCTAAAAGTAATGACTTACCACTTTTTGCTACTTGGGCAAAACTGATACGTATTCTTTCTGTATCAAAATTGACTGCCCTTCACGGACCGGTGATCTATACCAACTATGGTTCAACTGCAAATTCTATTCTTTATGATACTGAGAAGGATTTATACAACCTATTTTTCGCGCAATTGGACTCAATTCAGACTGATTTTGGTGCTAACAAAGATTACAAAGGTTTTAAGAAATTTGACCCGAGCTTCAGCGGTGACATTACTGCATGGATGAGAGTTGTTAATTCCCTGAGACTAAGATTGGCAATGCGTTTATCAAAAGTTGATCCAACACTTGCTAAAACACAGGGAGAAAAGGCATTAAATGATGCAGCCGGCTTAATTGAAACCAACGAACAGAATTTCTGGGTTAGTTTATTAGGTATTAAAATGCGTGTAGCTACTATTTGTTTTGAATGGGACGATACACGTATGGGTGCGCCAATGGAATCATTCATGCTTGGGATGAAAGACGGAAGGGTTTCAAAATATTACCAGGGACCAAATCTTGCTCAGGATCCTTCACTTTCAATATATCCTTACAAAGGAATACGTAATGGTGCTTATTGTACTGCTAAAATTGATAGGGTGCCTTTCTCAAGAGTGGCCGATGATTTTCAGACTGTACAGAGAAGAAGATGTTTTACAGCTGCTGAAATTAGTTTCCTTAAAGCTGAGGCTTGTCTGAGGGGCTGGAGCTGGACCGGAAAAACTGATGCAAAAACATATTATGAAAATGGTATCAGACTTTCATTTGCTGATTGGGGCGGAAAAGATGTTGATACATACATCGCTGATGCAACAAGCAAACCGGTTGATTATGTAGACCCGAAAGATGCAAGGAATAACTTTACTGCAAGCTCTACAGTAACTGTTGCATGGGACGAAAGTGCCACCAACGAAGTTAAGCTTGAGAAAATCATTACCCAAAAATGGTTACATGGTTTTACCAATGGTCTTGAACCATGGTGCGATTTCAGAAGGACAGGTTATCCTAAAATTCCACACGTAGCAAAGAATGACAGTAGCCCTGACTGGGGTATCATTCCAGCTGACGGGTGGATTCAGAGGCTGCCTTTTGTTACCGCTGAGAGAACAGGTAACGCTGCTGCTGTTGCTGATGCTACTACAAAACTTGGTGGACCTGATGAAATTGGTACCCGCTTGTATTTTGCACCAGATAAACCTAATTTTTAATCTGATTTGTGGTATGCGATTCAAAAAATACGTTTAACACGAAAATAAGAAAGCATATCAGAGAGTAATATAAGTTCTCCATGCAGATTCTGCATGGAGAATTTTTTTTATTATATACCATAATCTTTAAAATAATATTTTTGATGCTGACATTAATGAATTAAAAAGGAGATTTTATCCATGAAGATTATTGCACGTATCCGGACAGATTTCCCGGCCAGGTTTGGGATTCCGCGTCAGAGTGGCATGGTCAACAGCTTGAAATCAATGATAGTCTTTGAACCGGAATACCGTAATCCTGATGCACTTAGAGGATTGGAGGGATTCTCTCATATCTGGCTTATCTGGGAATTCTCAGAAGCTGTGCGCGAAAATTGGTCCCCTACGGTACGGCCACCACGTCTGGGAGGCAATACAAGAATGGGGGTATTTGCAACCCGTTCGCCTTTTCGTCCTAATGCCATTGGACTCTCTTCAGTAAAACTCGATGGTATCGGTTTGCATCCTGATTTTGGCAAGGTCCTGTATATTTCCGGAGCTGACCTTATGGACAATACCCCCATTTACGATATAAAACCATACCTTGTTTACACTGACAGCCATCCGGAGGCTGTGGGGGGATTCGCCGACCCGTTGGAAGAGTATGTTCTGAATGTGAAATTTCCTGAAAAGTTATTGAGCCTTATTCCTGAGAATAGGAGAGAAGCATTGCTGGGTGTGCTGGAACATGACCCCAGACCATCATATCAGGATGACCCCGATCGCATCTATGGCCTTGAATTTGCAGGTTTCAACATAAGATTTACCATACATGAAAATGTACTGTCGGTCTGTAAAGTGGAAGAGCTCTGAAAAGTGTTCTATCTGGTTTAAAATCACACTGTTTAAAGGAGTACCCGGAGCCGGGATCGAACCGGCACAGCATTGCTGCCACTGGTGTTTGAGACCAGCGCGTCTACCAATTCCGCCATCCGGGCTTATAAGTAGGTAGTCGTTATTTACATTCTGTCATTTAAAGAACTGTTTCATCTGGCAAGGATGGCGGAATTGTCCACCCCTGCATTCTGGCTGCTCGCTAAAAACACCCACCGGGTGTTTTCTTAACGCTTACCCCTGCCATCCGGGCATAAAAAAGTAGGTAGTCGTTACTTATATACTGTTATTTAAAGAACCGTTAAAGAACTCGCACTAACTAACCCGGTTAAGATACCTTAATCAGGATTGCGAAAATAGGAAAAACTTTTATCTTTTTCCTTTTATCTTTTATCTTTTTCTTTTAAAAGGATTTCCCTGATCGTTTTTTCAATGCCTTCTTCATCGTATCCGCATTCCCTGTAAAGCTCCTGTTGAGTACCCTGTTCTACAAAATAATCAGGTATCCCTAAACGAATGACTTCGACGTTGTAATAGTTATCGCTCATGAACTCTATAACTGCGCTTCCGAATCCGCCTCTCAGTATTCCGTCCTCAATTGTGATTATATGTCTGAATTTTTTAAATACACTATGAAGAACATATGTGTCGAGAGGCGCAACAAATCTCATGTCGTAATGAGCAATTGATATATTTTCAGCTGTAAGTCTTCTGATAACAGAAGAAGCGGAATTGCCTGTATGACCAATAGTAAGTATCGCAAGATCTTCACCGTCGCTTATTTGCCGTGCTTTACCAATCTCAATCTCATTGAATGGTCTTTCCCAGTCTGTATAAATCCCCAGTCCGCGCGGGTAACGTATTGAGAACGGGAAGTTGTTCTTTTCAAGCTGGGCAGTATAAAGGAGGTTCCTTAATTCAATCTCATCCATGGGAGACGAAATAACCATATTTGGTATGCTGCGCATGAATGCCATATCAAAAAATCCATGGTGAGTGGCACCATCGGCTCCAACCAGGCCTGCACGATCAACACAGAATACCACATGAAGGTTCTGAAGTGCCACATCGTGTATTATCTGATCAAATGACCTTTGGAGAAAGGTTGAATAAATATTGCAATAAGGGATCATGCCCTGTGTGGCTAGACCGGCAGAAAATGTCACAGCGTGTTGCTCCGCAATACCTACATCAAATGTTCTTTCTGGTATCTCATTCATCATCAGCGATAATGAACTGCCTGTAGTCATGGCAGGGGTGACAGCGAAAATTTTTTTATTTTTTATTGCAAGCTCAAGAATTGTCTTTCCAAAGACCTTCTGATAGGTAGCGGGAATGTTTTCGTTTTGTGATTGGATAATCTCGCCGGTATCTTTATCAAATTTTCCGGGGGCATGGAAAGTAGTCTGGTTCTCTTCAGCCTGTTTGAAGCCTTTTCCTTTAACCGTAAGGCAATGTAGAAGCTTTGGCCCGGGAATCCTTTTAAGATCCTGCAGAACCTCTGTAAGGTGTAAAACATCATGTCCGTCGATGGGACCAAAATACCTGAAATTCATTCCTTCAAAGACATTACTTTTATCGAGTATTGTACTTTTGAATCCTGCTTCAAGCTGGGAAGCCAGTAAACGGGCATTCGGCCCGTATTTGCCAAATTTTCCAAGAATTGCCCATATCTTATCCTTGAATCTGTTGTATGTCCGGCTTGTTGTGATATCGAGCAGATACTCCTTCATGGCTCCGACATTTGGGTCGATTGCAATGTTATTATCGTTGAGAATAACAAGAATGTCTGCCTTACTGATTCCGGCATTATTCAGTCCCTCAAAAGCTTCCCCTGCAGTCATGGCTCCGTCGCCAATGACAACAACAACATGTCTGTTCTCTCCTTTAATTCTTACAGCCTGGGCCATGCCAAGGGCAGCAGATATTGATGTAGATGAATGCCCTGTTCCAAATGCGTCATATTCACTCTCTGATATTTTAGGGAAACCGCTTATACCTTTATATTTTCTGTTTGTTGAGAATATTTCGCGCCGTCCGGTAAGTATCTTATGCCCATATGCCTGATGTCCTACATCCCACACGATCTTATCGTACGGGGTATTGAAAACATAATGAAGGGCAACTGTCAACTCAACAACTCCCAGGCTTGAACCAAAATGGCCGGGATTATTTGATACAACATCTATAATGAATTGACGGAGTTCCGAACAGACTTGCACCAGGTCATCAGGTTTGAGCTTCCTGAGATCTTCCGGGATCGTTATTTTAGAGAGTAAATCCTCTTCTTTGCCCATTGCAAAAATAAAATTATAACCAACAAATATAAGAATTATTATTTGCGAGTGTTTGCTGAAGCATAGTCGGGATTTTCTTAATTTTGTAAGGAAATGGTAGAATATTTTAGCATTTCCGGAGTTTTATAGTTAATCTTTAGTAAAACATTATCATGGGTAGACATTATATTTTCATTATTGGTTTAGCAGCACTGGTAACATTTTCAATATCATGTGTTTCGTCAAAAAAGTATAAGAGCTTACAGGAAACAAGCCGGCAATATATGAATGAGCGCGATGATTTCAGAACTGATAAGGAAAATCTGGAGATGAAGAACAGGGAACTTGATGCAAAAATCTCTTCTCTAAATAAAGAAAAGGAGTCTTTGAAAAGTAATATAGAAAAGGTACAGGCTGAGCGGGATAAGGCTTTGGGAGACTATAACAGGTTAACTTCAAGATACAGCGAATTACAAAACGCCCAGGAAGATCTGATAAGAGGGAATGTAAAGGAGACAAGAAAATTGCTTTCAGAGCTGCAGGCTGCCCAGGGTAACCTTCAGGATAAAGAGGATCAGTTACATCAGCTTGAACAGACCCTTGATGCAAGGAAAGCTTCCCTCGAGGAACTTACTTTTGAACTGGATAAGAAGAAGGAAAGAATGGCTGAACTTGAGAATATTCTTGAAGCACAGAAAAAGATTGCACAGGATCTGAAGGACAAGGTCTCTGAAGCATTACTAGGTTTTGAGAATAACGGGCTTACAGTGACAAAGAAGAATGGGAAAGTATATGTTTCTCTTGATGAAAAGCTTTTATTCAAATCGGCAAGCTGGGATATAGATGTAAACGGCAAAAATGCACTTAAAAAGCTGGCAGGTGTTCTTGAAAAGAATCCTGATATACAGGTCATGATCGAAGGGCATACCGATAATGTACCTTATAATCCGGGAAGCGGTCAACTGAAAGATAACTGGGATCTGAGTGTAAAAAGAGCCACAACTGTTGTACGGGTGCTTCTTGAAGGATCCAGGATTGATCCCAAAAGACTGACAGCTTCAGGAAGAAGCCAATATTTGCCTGTTGATGAACATAATACTGCAGAAGCAAAGCAAAAGAACAGGAGGACAGAGATTATCCTTGCCCCTGATCTCAATGAACTATATAAGTTGATTGATCAATACTAGGGAAGCTCCTGCAATCTTAAATTCATATTCTTAAGCGACTGAAGCAGATTGTCTTCAGGACGAAGAAAATCCTGGTTTCCCCAGAATGTAGGGTCGTAGTTGCTAATAGTCTTCGAGAATATTGAGTAGATGGGGGCCCGCTCGTCTCTCTCGAACTTTACTACATTCTTTAGGTCAATGTCGGTTATTGCGAGTTCAAAGAATACACTGAACTGGCTTTTAAATAGTTTCCTCTTCTGGTTTGAAGAAAACAGAAGATCCCCTCTCACGTGACTTAAAAAGTATCGGCTGTTCACTTTTCTGTAGGTGACAGAATACTTTGCTGATATGGGCCATGTGCTGAATCCGGGTGATTCATTAGAAATAAATGAATCTTTCATCTTATGGATAAGTGATTTATTGAGCTCGAATTCTGCATGGAGAATACCAAAATCCTCAGTGTTGATATATACAGCTCCCTTATATAAAGGGATGTCGATGTCATCGTGTTGTTCAAACTCAATTAAATAGGCCTCTTCGTCATCATAGGTCACAATGTCGGTTATCCGGTAACTGTAATCAGGGATGTTCTCCGACGAAAGGAAATCATAAAGGTTTTTAGCCCCGTCAAGCTGAAGAGCTGTGAATAACCCTGCTTTAAGACTGACTGAGAGAGTATCTTTTGAATTGGTGGTCTCAACTTTTCTGCTTTTACAGATTTTAATCTGATCGCTTTGAAAGGTACCTGTATATGGACTTTTGAATATCTTTAATACTGCTTCAGAATAAGTCTGGATAGTGTTTCTCCTGAATACACCTTCACGGTAAAAACCTGTCATTGAAGCGGGTGTGGTCCCATAATTAGAGGATATAGAATACCTTACTTTTGAAATGATATCCTGCGGCAACTGGGTCCTGATGATAATATCGGGGATGGAAATAAATTCTTTTTTCAGAGATATTGAATTGTTATTATCAAGAGCTTTTTTTACAGGCATCTCTTTTCCAATATAACCAAGGTATGAGAAAGAAAGTGTGTCATTTATATAATCAGAAGTGATTTTAAGCCCAAATTCACCGTTGTTGTTTGTTATGGTCCCCTTTCCTTTATTTTTAATTCCTATGGTAGCAAACGGCAAAGGCTCATTTGTTTCATTATCTGTAACAATTCCGGTAATATAAAATATTGTTGCAGTGGTTTTTAAACTATCTGATGACAGAGAAGGGTTTTTCTTTTTCTTAGGGGAGATGATGATAAATTTATCTATAACGGAGAATCTGAGAGTGTCAGTATTAAGGATATTACCAAGTATCTCTTCAAGAGGGATGTTATTAAAATTCAGAACCGTCTTTTTTTCTTCATCAACGAGCCGGCTGTCGTATGTAAAATTATATCCTGTATGTTTTTTTATAATATCAAGTGCATTACCAGTTTTAACTGCACCAGATCTGAATGTAAAAACAGAGTCGAGAATATTTACCTGACAATCTGCTTCCTGAAGGTGGACCAGTAAAATAAATATTACAATGGCTGGAAGTTTGAAAAATATGGAGCCATCAGATAACATTTCTTATTATATATATTATTCATTTGTAAGATGATAAACATTGCCATCTTTTACATAACGCAGGTTAAAGCTGGCGCAGATTAGACGGATTATAGTATCCTGAGGCTGATTATCGATAGGCGATGTCCATTTATTTTCAAGTATAGCCGGATCGTCAACGATAATTTCCATGTTATACACTCTCTTAAGGTCCTTGAAGACAACATCAAGTTTCTGTCCGTCATAAACCAGGAGATTTGTCTTCCATGAAAGATAATTAGGATCCTTATTTAACACCTTTTCATTTGTCTTAGAATCTATTGTTCCGATATATCCGGGATCAATGATAAGTGAAAGTGATCCTGAGTTATCAGCCAGCATCACTTTGCCTGTTTTCACGTACACTTCAACAGCTGAGTCGGAATTTGAGGTGATAACATTAAATGAAGTTCCCAGAACTTTTACACTGGCTTTGTCTGTTTTTATGATAAAAGGTTTAAGAGAATCATGGGATATCTCAAAAAATGCTTCCCCTGTAAGTTTTACTTCCCTTTTTTTTGTCCCGAATTTTGTACGGTAGCTTAATCTGGTATTGCGGTTCAGAAATACTTTACTTCCATCGGGGAGATCAACCTGTAGATTCTTCTGATCATCTCCTGTATAAGCAATCATCTGTTTGTGTAAATAGCCTGAGTTGCTAAGGTAAATTGCGGTTGCGCCAAGCCCTAAAATAATAAGAGCTACAGCTGCAATCTTCAATAAAGTATGTCGGAATATGCTTATTCCGGCAGGTTTAGCTTTTAATTCTTCACCATCCTCTTTTATCCTGTTAAAGACATTATTCCAGGCTTTATTAACATCTATTTTCTTTTCGTCATCCATATTCCTTAATTCTTTCCATTGCTGAGCTGTATTATCAATGTCTTCAGCCGTAAACCGGTTAAGAAGATCTTCCTGCCCCTCCGATTCGCCTGAAAGAAGTGAAGCGATTTTTTCCCACTCCTTATCGGTAAATGTTTTTCTGTTATCCATCTTTTTCATTGTTAAATAAGTTCTTTCCGGAATTCTTTAAGTGCTTTTCCCATGTTTGCTTCAACCGTCTTTATTGAGACGGATAGTTTTTCTGCAATTTCAGCATACTTAAGTCCTTCAAATCTGTTCATGCAAAAGATCTGTCCACATCTTTGCGGAAGCCTCTCCAGTATTCTGTCTATCCTTGTCTGCAGCTCTTTGTAATGAAGGATATCAGAAGGACTTTCCGGGCTTTCTGGTTCAAGCATAGCCATCTCTCCGGCATGATGTGAAACCACCTTTTCATGTCTGATAAGATGCAGGCACCTGTTGTGCACCGATCTGTATAAATAACCATTCAGAGAACTTTCAATATTGATTTTTTCCTTGTCCTGCCAGAGCCTGAAAAACAGATCCTGTACTATCTCTTCCGCATTATCCTGGTCCTTAATGAGATTTCTGGCATATCGTACCAGGGAAACATAGGAGGATCTGAAAAGTAGCTCAAACTGTTCAACATCACCTTTTCGGATCCTCCTTATTATCTCAGTATCACTGATCATTGACCTGGCGTTGTTTATTAATTTTCAGTCCATTCGCTGAATTTCAGCTTCCTGCTAAGTTTGCGAATCACTGATTCAATACTCTGATCGGGTTCAATTACGTTATAGTCTCCCCAGAATTT
>Ga0116171_10002248_pt1 | contig 18474 bp, 14 predicted proteins | sample AD_JPNHW2_MetaG_FD_89798 | JGI IMG/M metagenome (GOLD analysis project Ga0116171, IMG submission 89798) | Active sludge microbial communities of municipal wastewater-treating anaerobic digesters from Japan - AD_JPNHW2_MetaG | ecosystem: Engineered > Bioreactor > Anaerobic > Digestate | place... | reverse complement strand
TAATAGCAGCCATTAGAGCATAGAAGAATATAAAAATATCCCTTCATCAGCATTATCCCATTTAACGGTCACTTCGACTTCGCTCAGTGACCGAAAGAATCGGTCCCTGAGCCTGCCCTGGCAGGTCGAAGGGCCATTTGGTCACTTCGACTTCGCTCAGTGACCGAAAGAATCGGCCCCTGAGCCTGCCCTGGCAGGTCGAAGGGCCATTTGGTCACCTCGACTTCGCTCAGTGACCGAAAGAATCGGTCCCTGAGCCTGCCCCCTGGCAGGTCGAAGGGCCATTTGGTCACCTCGACTTCGCTCAGTGACCGAAAGTATCGGTCCCTGAGCCTGCCCTGGCAGGTCGAAGGGCCATTTGGTCACTTCGACTTCGCTCAGAGACCGAAAGTATCGGTCCCAAAATGGCCTCACAGATAAATCAATCTCGAAGCAAAAAAGGGAAAAAATTGTTGAAGCAAACTCTAAAATAGAAAGCGGGCGGCAGTTTTTGACCGCCGCCCGCAAAAATTCAAGAAAAATCAGGGATCAACCTGAATACCAGTAATAGTTACCGGCACAGTCGAATCACCAACAGGGGTTCCTGGGAGCTTGTAGAGACTCTCGAAAGAGGGATAAAGGGATTTTGCCTGGGCGCTGACCACCCCAAAATCTGAGCTACCACCCTTAAGAAAAGAAGCCATCATTATTGCTATATCTTTCATTCCAACGTAGTTTTCTCCAGCAAAGTTATCGTAGGCAGGATCGGGCAATCTGACAATCGGCCCCTTTGCATTTGAGTAGAGACTGGAAGCTGCAGACACAACAGTCTCCTTGTTTGTGGTTCCACCCTTGAGAAACCAGCCCATGAAATAGGCTATGTCTTTAAAATCAACATAACCATTTCCGTCCAGATCTCCAGAGGTTGCGGAAAAACAAGGTAAAACCAGCGAAAAGAATAAAAAAGCAATGATGATCTTTTTTAGCATTTTACTTAAGCTGGCAAGAAAACCTTGCCAGCTTATCCTTGTTATTTTGCTTCAGTTGCCAGAACAGCAACACTTCCCCCGGTAAACTTAACAACAGTTACGGTCGCTGCACCGGGCAATGCTGTCGAGAACGTCAAGGCCTGAAAGCCTTTATACTTTTTAAAGGGATCGCCAGCTTCTGCATCAAGCGCAATACCATTAACGGTCTTGGCAATCAAGGTCAAAACCCCCTGTTGTGTAGTCAGATCTGAATCTTTAGACAGAACAACCGTATTTCCTTTGACATCCTTGAGTGTAACATTAGAAGAGAAATCAGATACCGATACGCCACTGATTTTGATCCACATTTCTCCCAAGGCCACCTGTTTGGTGGCATCAGTATCGTGACTAACCTGAAAATCAAGATTCACAGAGGTCTTGGAGGGCAATGGTGCCGCAGTTACCGTAACTTTGCATGTTGCATTGAAGGTTTTGGGGTCAGCGGCGTTGCTGGTTGTAACGGCTACGGAAATGGTGGTTTCGCCAGCTTTGAAGGCGGTGACTTTGCCATTCTGGTCAACCGTAGCTACGGTTTTATCTGAAGAATCCCAGATAAAGCTCTTCTGGGTGTTGGCATTTGCTGGGGTATATTTAATGCTCAGAGTAGCTGAATTATCCACTACAATTGAAACCGGATCAAGCGCAACCGCCTGCACGCTGAACGGTGCAGCGGCAACCTTAACCACACAGGTTGCGGTTTTGCTCTTATCCTGGGTCGTAACAGTGATGGTAGCTTCGCCGACTGCCTTGGCAACTACCTTACCATCAACCACGCTGGCAACATTCGCGTTGCTTGAAGACCAGGTGATAGCTTTGTTTGAAGCATTATCTGGCTTAACAGCGGCAACCAGCGTAGCTTCATTGCCAATGAAAAGGTTCAGAGTTGTCGGATTAACTTCTACTGAAACTACAGGCTGAGTAACCGTTACAACACATTTGTCAGAAACGATTTTTGCAGCCTTGAGCGAATCAACCCCTTCGACTGTGTAAGTTATGGTAACAGTGCCGGGAAGCTTGGGGGTTACAAGACCGTTCACCACAGTAGCAATCGTGTTATCGCTGCTGCTCCATGCTTCGGTGCCAGCCTTCTTGAAAGCATAAGACGGTGAAGCAACAACAGTGAGAGTTTCATTTGTGCCAACTGACATGTTAGCGGTAGCTTTGTTAAGCTTAACAGTATCAATGGGGAACTGAGTTGCCGCAAGAACGGTTTCTGGTGCGAATTCTTTGGTGGGATCTTCAGCGGCGGCTTTAAGGGCAGTGTTCAAATCAGCAGCAAAGAGTTCAATGTCAGTCTTTTTAGCAAGTTCAAAGGCGGCCGGTTCAACAGTGGTATCGGCGCCATCTTTTTCCATGAGAACAGCTACGGCAGTTGAAGTAGCGGTGATAGCCTTATCGGGCTGGCTTGCTGTGGCTTGAGTAAGAGAGCCAAGAACTAAAAGCATCTTAAACTTGCCATCATCAACGGTTTTGACAATTTTAATGAAGTAATAGGCTGGTGAATTATAGAATTCGAGAGCATATTTGCCTTCAGCGTCAACGTCACCGACCTGAACTTTTTCGTCAGCCTTGCCGGCAACTTTTTTCCAGACTTCAGCTTTCAGTCCATCAGAAACTTTTACGGCTCTGAGAGAGGTATCGCCTGGAGCGCTGACTATTCCATCGCCCGGAATTATAACTGAACCAGCAAGGTTAAACTTAACCCCGGCCGGTACAACAACGTCGTCGTCATCATCAAAGCCCCAGAGGCCATTGCAGCCAACCAACGAAACAACGCTCGTTAAAAGCGCCATTAAAAAGAGCACAGAGAAAAGCTTTTTCACAATCTTCTTCCTCCAACAAATTTTAATCCCACGCCAGCATATTATTACTAATGATACTGGTTGTCAACTGATCCGGAAAAGCAACGAAGACAGCACCATTGCTGATGCTGTCTTCGTTAACTCATTTATCTGCTGACGTTTTCCCCCGGTAAATTGCTGACTGAACCCACCAAGCTGCCATAAAGTGACTTTGCCTGAGTGTTCACAGCAGTCGTATCACTTGTGCCGCCCTTAAGGAACCATGACATGTAATATGCAATATCACTCATATTGCATACGCCATCGCTGTTAAAGTCATCAGCGGTTGCCGATGGCAGATTAGCGACGCTAATCGGTTTACCTGACGGGTAGAGCGATTCGGCCTGAAGTTTCACAGTTTCCTTGCTTGTCGTTCCGCCCTTCAGGAACCACGCCATGTACACCGCGATATCCGACATGTTGCAGATGCCATCGCCAGTCAGATCACCACGTTTGCCAGCCGAAGAATCGGCAACGTTCTTCAGAACGGCGAATTCGGTGAGGTGGTCTACCTTGAAGGTTACGTAGCCCTTCTGTGGGTAATCATACTTGACGGATTCCTGGATGATACCGACTTTTGACCAACCGCCGGTAGCGGGGTTATACCATCTGGGTTCGAGTTTGGTACCTTCGTTGTAGGCGATGGTGATCTCGAACAGACCGCCGTGATCGCCTGAACCGAAGTTACTGTCGCCGGCACCGAAAGAGAATTTGAAGGTTGGGCCAGCAAATTCAGGAATACCGACCTTTTTGCCAGTCGAATCATAAACGCCATCAGTATCTCTGATAGTCGGGGTGGCCACCTCAAGCTTGAAACTGTCGATCGTCGGGTCAAGATAACCCGGGGGAACAGTGATACCGGTCGGCAGCAGAGTGCCGCTGGCATCTACCTGGCGGCCGGTGAAGCCATCAGCAGAGAGCGGATCGACATCAAATTCCTTGAGGAACGCTGCAGCGGTTTGTAGACTGAACGAGCCAACCTCAACACTCTTGTGAGTCACTGATGCAACGAGATTGTTAACATTCGGAACTTCACCTGAGTAATTCATTGTAGTCAGGCGGGTACCGATGATATCAGGGAACTTGCACACACCGAGACGATCAACCAGTGAACCAGAATTGGCCGCATCAATGAACAACTTCAGGTCGCCCTTATCGACAACCATGTTGAAGTCGAAACTGGCTTCAAGAGAAAGCTTTCCACCAGCCACAGGCTTGAGCTGACCAGAATAGAAAACCCTCGGAGGCAGGGCTTCCATGCTAATCGGAAGCTTACTCTGACCAGTGTTACTTGAGGCAGAAAGAGTGCCCAGAGTCGGTTTATGGAAGTGAGCGCGGGCGCGGAATTTGACTTCTTTTCCTATCGGAACAGACAGGAAGCGGGCCGCGCCGTTTTCGTCAGTAATCTGGACTTCACCGACAGTCCAAACCAGACCTTCCTGGTATACAAGCGCCACTTCGGCACCCATATAGGCCTTTCCATCGCTACCCTTCACATCAACTTCTACAGAACCCACTGAACCAGACACTTTCAGGTCTCCGATTGCAATGTCTTTGCTGATAACGACACCACTGGTCGCAACACCAGTCACTTCAATGAATCTGGTAGTTTTAATGCCAGGTTTTGAGATTTCGACCTGGGGTATGAACAACTCATTGACCGGCAGGAAGAATTCAAAATTACCGGTTCCATTGGTAGACGTGCTCAGGTTCTTAAGAACAAGAGAAACCTTCGCAGAACTGATCGGCGTTGTAGTTCCGTCAAGCAGAACACGACCAGATATCTTCCTGACCGATGAACCAATACTGATCGGCTCGTTAACATTGGCATCTGCCGCAATATCGATTATCTTTTCGAGGAAGATGGTGCCATACTTCGCTGTAATGACCTTAACACGATATTTGCCTTTCGGCACGTCACCAATAAACCACTTGCCATTGATGGGGCGGGTCATGGCTGCCGGGAACGGGGTCGGAGCAACAATAAAGGTTGCGCCGCTTGCAACTACAGGGTAAAGGGCAATTACGGCATCGCCAGGATTGAACACAAACGCTGTGTCAACCGAGTGGCTCAACGAACCACCGATATTTCCGAATTCCTGCGGGAATTCGACTTCTCTGGTTCCGGCCGCAGAAATATCGAACACGCCAAATTCCAGCTGTTCCTGGGTCGGCACAGACAGACCAGTCAGCCAGCCCCATGAAACGATGGTGTTAAAACCATAATCACTTTCACGATAGAGAATCGCACCGACATGAGCTTTGCCGGGCTTAACCTGCATGCTGAAACCGACTTTTTCTGATACGGTATCGAAATAAACATTCGATTCGCCAGTTACAGCCTGCATGAATTTGCCAGAAAGCAACTCGTTGTCAGTAACGGAACGAGAACCATCGACCGCAACAATATCGATGCCTTCTTTGTCGCGGGTACCGAATTGGAAGCTGCGATTCATAATAGCGGCAGATCCTGAGGCTTGACCATTCGCATAGACAGCCTTGGCCACGAGTATTGTGCCGAGATCAGTCACTTTACCTGGTTCTACGAGGATGCCCGAGCGGAATACCCTAACATAACCAGGCATTTCCATGAGCTGAATGTTGTAATTTGCGCCAGGTGCCAGACCTTCAATCACGAATGTACCATCACTGCCAACCTGAGCGTTTGCCCAGTCCTGACCCATAAAAGCATCAATCCAGGCAAAGGGAACAGGTTTTCCGGCATCGTCGAGAAGCTTGCCGGCTATCTTGCCGCCAACGGGAATGTCGACATTAAAAGACATTTGTTCTTCAACAAAGGCCGGAACAAAAGTCGGAACCTTTCCACGACCATAATTGACGCCGTCGAGAGCAAAACCATTTTCGGTTTTGATGAAGGCGCTGAGGAAGTCGGGCACATTATTGAAGGTAAAACGCCCAAAAGCATCGGTCTGAGCCGACATGTTTGTCATGATGGCGTCGCCGAGGCTGTAATCAACAGGAGAAACCGGCAAATCACTGGCTCTTACGCTCTGTCTGAGTGCATAATTTGAGGCGGCCACGCTGCCAGGCAAACTTACAGAAGCAGAGATCGTCTGAGCCGGCATGGTCATGACCAGGCTGACCTGAACATTCGCGGCTTTCAGCGGGTTACTACCAGCATAGACAAGCTGACCGACAATCTTTTTGCCTGCAGAAAGGTCGATCTTCAGCGGATCAGCGCCAACGGCAACGTTCACAACCGTTGTATACGAGTAGTTGCCTTCTGACGGCCAGATAACCAGGTCGTAGAGCATGCCTTCTTCGAGACCAACAATCTCGAATTGATAGCGGGTGACACCACCAACAACCACTGGAGTCATTGCCTGGGCGCTGAACATGGTCGGCAGGCCGAATGAGTCGCCAGCGGCATTTGTTCCCACCGGGCGGGCTTCAACAAAACCCATGACATTCAGGTGGCCAACAATTTTTTTGCCTTCACTGACAACAATATCAACCTTCTGTTCAACCTTAGATGCAGTGCCTGCGCCAGGAACGCGAACCGGAACACCTGGGTTGAAACCCATCGGAACAATAGCCTGAATGTAGTAATCGACCCCGATTTCTGCCGGGAAGAAGAATCTGCCAGTCGGGTCACATGGGATTTCGAAGTTGCCCATGAAAGCAGGATACGGAACCATCTGCTGACCATCAGTCAGGGTGCTGACAGCGGTCTGCTTGCGCATGATTCGGATAGCCGAACCAGGGAGCGGAACGATGGAACCGTCGGTTGCTTTGGTGCCAACATAACCAGTGACCGGGTGCCCATTTTCAGCAAGGTCGAAATTAAGGTTCTGCGAAGCAGCACCCATGTTGACCTCGATGTATTTAGCATAACCACCTGCAGGAACAACATAACCAATATAGAAGCCTGGCTGCAGAAAGCCAGAATACTGGCCACCGCTGACCTGAATTCTTTGCAGAATGTCACTGCCAAAGTCGGCGCCCTTCGGTGCGAGAACAATGCTGCCGTTCAACGGTTGACCACCAATGAGGGCCGAGCCATAGATTCTCGGATTTTCGGCAAGAACCACATCGAGAGACTTGCCGGTGACCGGGAAATAATTCTCGAACGTTCGTTTAAGATATCCTGAACCCTCTGGCGGGTTAACGGTTATGCGCAGAGCATAGCTTGCCGGCACCAGAATCGGAAACTGGAGATCGGCGGGCACGAGATAATCTGAATAATGACCATTAAAAATCAAAGAACTACCTGGCAAGCCAGATGTTGAAGCTGAGTTATCGGTGAATTCAATGCGCAAGCCAGATGTTGAACCTGAGTTATCAGTGAACTCAATGCTCGAGCTAGCAAGACTCTGCACAAGGCCTGCGGGCGAAGTATTGATAACCAGCTCAGCTAAAGGATTCAAAACCTCATTGATCGTTACCAGAGAGGAATTTATCTCAAAAGGCTGTGAACGATGCCTGAATAGGCCGGCAGCAGGTAATTGATAAATAGAACTGCCGTATTCATAGTAACTGTAAAACCAATCTCGGAACTGTGATTGATCAAAGCCCTTAAAGGTTTCATAAACAGTTAGTGTGAATTTATCGCCGCTCTGAATATTGTTAAAGGTGAATTTGTTATTAACCAGAGGTGCTACAGCATCATAAAGCCTGCCATACTGCTGATTATGGTCAGGATTGTAATCTGGTCCGGAAACTACATCACCGGAATTTGAGCCACGCAGCAACCCGATCAGATTCGCAGGGTTCACACGGGCAGGAATATTGGCAAAATTCACCACAACGGTTGAAGGAGCAGTGAAGGTAACAACCGTCGGTTCTGTTGTCGGAACAGCAGGAAGAACTATGCTGTCTGGGCCAGTGTAAAACCTGGCTTCAGAAAGCTGGTTACCAGCTTTGTCATAGACCGGCAGGTTATTTACATCAAGAACCGGAATTTTACGCGATACTCTGCTCCATGCATCAGTGGCGTATTGAAAGCCCACTGGGAGCGATGTCAGATCAGTCAGACTGAATTCAACCACGCCATTTTCATCACTCTGAGCATTACAACTGACTTCAATGCGGTTGTCAGAAGCAGTTGAATTTGCGTCGCCCGACTCTTCAAACCTTACTGAGAAATCGACATTCGCAAGCTTAGGCTTGTCGCTTTCATTGCCCTGCAAGACAAAACGATGCAGCTTCTGTTTCGCCGGGTCGAAAACAACGTTTACAGACCCGACAGTCGAGCCGGTAGAGACAGGGCAAAGATAAAGAACTCCCCGATTACTGCTTTCTTCGTAATCGTATTTTTGTTGGTAAGCAATGTAATCGCCATCTTTCGCCCAGGTTTCGAATTTACCTTCTTCATTTGTATAGAGATCATAATACCCGCCCTGACCCATCATATAGGCATAAGTAAAAGGAACAGGATTTGTTCCATCACTAAGAGAGCCATTCACCTTATAGAGCCTGGCGAGCGATTTTTCAAAAGGAGTTGGAACCCCACCCTGAATGGAAATTTCGCCAATTTGTTCAAAATTGTCAATTTGTTCTAGTTTGTATTCTCTATTTGTGCTTGTTTTCCAGGTGCTGGTCGCAGTGCCTGAAAAAGCTGCAAGAATACTGTATTTTCCGGCTTCAAGGGGAATATTCGCATCTGAATTACCAGCTACAAGTCGACCGTCGTCAAGCGTTTGACAGTAAAAAGCCACGCTTGAATTACCATTGTATTGTTTCGGTTCGGGGTGCCCGGGCATGTAACCAGTATCGATAAATGGAACTATCTTGACAAGCAGGCCGCCGACACCCACACCGGCTTCGTCAACGATTTTGGCCTGCAAAAAGCCAATCTGTTGCGGGTCAAGGTTGAATTCAACCGGAGCGGTCAGAGGTGCTGATGAATCAACAAAAACGGTTCTTTTGATCAACGGCATAGTCTGTGAAGCATAGCGATCTTGCTCATCCATAGCGGTAATGCCGCCAATGTCAAAGGTAATTTCATATTTTCCGGTTTCAAGACCAGAAACCATGAAAGTGCCGGGCATGCCAGGACTGGTTGGGCTTGGCGGAACAGTCGGGCCAGTTGGGCCGGTCGGGGTAGTGGCCTCGGCAGTGAACACGCCTGTTCTGACAATAGAAGAATTCTGAGTGTTAACTACACTGATTCCCACTTTAGACCCCGCAGGAAGCGGCTGGCCATTGTTCAGCAGACGGCCCGCAAATTTGCCGCCGTCAGAAATGTTTATCACATGATTCAGAATGTCGGTGTCGCCGATTGCCATAACGATTTTGAACGGCACAAAACCATTTAGCGGAAAACCGCCGACCGTTGGCCTTTCAGATTCAAGTACATCGATAGCGACCTTCTGGCCTTTTACTGCCTTAAAAGCAAAGCCAGGGTCAGTAAGAAATTCTTTGGTTACTGAATCAAAACCAAAAGCAGCCCAGCTGAGACCGGCAGTACCCGGAACAACCGGATTCATAACCAGTCGACCATTACCAGTAAACGGCGTGCCATTGCGCATGACGTTGCCGGAAACGGTTACAAATTCAGCTGGATCAACAACCAGAGGCTCAGAAAGAACAGTTGTGCCGACTGCATTAAGGGAGATCGGCGCAAACAGCTTAACTGCTTCGGGTTCTGCTGCAACTGGTGGCAACGCAGCCCTGATAACGAGGCGCTGTGTCGGGTCGGCAAACGGGTAAAAAATCACCCACTTACCCGTCGAATTCTGTTCATACTCATAATTACCGGCAACACCGCCGGAAGAGCCATCCGCATTAAGCAAACCTATCGCCCGGCTATGTTCGATTTCGCCACCGTTGACATCTTGCAGCACGGCCTGAAATGCCGGCTTTTGCGGAAGAACGACTGTCGGGTTAAGTTCTGTTTCGCTGCCAACAGTGAAAGGCTGGTTATAAACATAAGCATAGCACTTGAACTTGGCAGGGTCACCACGGTCAACAACACCATAATTATTAAACCCGGAAAAATACGCACTGTTAACGGACACACGGTAGTTGCCAGGTGAAAGACGGTTGAGAATTTTGCTGGTGCCATCACCAGCAAGATAGGTTTCAGAATACTCAAACCACTGATTGTTTATCTGTTTTTCAACTATGCAACGCGAGCTATTGCTGGGCAAATAATTGGTATCGCCAACTTCTTCGCCCTGGGCACCCAATTTGACCGAAACTGTGGTGCCTGCGCCAGCAGTCAGACTGACTTCAATATTGATGGGTGTGGCTGAAACATTCCGATAAGGATCAATAATAATTGCCGGGGCAAGTGTTTCATTCAACGCGGCTTCGGGAACAAATCTGAATGAATATTGCCCATAAGGCAGATAAATTGAGCCATTGCCGGTTCCGTTCCAATAGGTTGAATACCCGTAAACGTCTTCAAGACGCCCTGAAGAAGTTGAGGGTTGAACGATATTCACAATACCTTTGGTCTGTTTGAACTGCTCAATACTAAACTGATTTAAAGCGGTTCCTGATACAACAAAGGATCTGGAAACATCACTATAGAAATTTGCTACGTTCGTTAAGCTTATTTTACCATCGCCATTATAATAGGTCCAAAAGGATTTTCCTGCAGGCCAGTAAAATTCGTAGTAGCCTTCAGCGGTGAGACTAGACTGAGTCAAAGTCTGAAAATTCGTCACGAAATTTGGGAGATCATTTCTGGCAATAGCAACGTTACCGGAAGTGAAGGTGCCGAAACCTGCGACTCCATCAGTTTTGACATTTAGTCGAACTTTGGTGCCATTTTTTAAAACAACGTTAGTCTGAGCGGCCAGAGCCACTGAGTTTGTCATGTTAAAAAAACGAGTTACACCATCAAACCAGGTTAATTGCGAGCCTGAAATTGCAGGCGGCACAACCAGATAACTGATATTTGGAGTAGGATTACTTGTTGAGCTTGGAACCGGATATACTTTTTGCAGAGTAACTTTGGCTAGACCATTTGACTTGGTTAAAATTGGACCGGCATAATATTCAGAGCTGTAGTACCATCTTGAATTGTCCCAGACATAGACTGCCGCTGATTCAACCGGGTTACCGGCGCTGTCGGTAACCAGGAATGGGAATTCACTCGTGGTTATCGGGTCTGTCTGAGCAAAAGCCGAGACAACGGGTAAGAACAGAAGTGCGATGAGCACCAGCATCATGCGTCTTTGCAGACTACAATTTTGCATCTACCTAACCTCCAGATTTTTCATGAACAACCAAATTGGAACAGAACACTAACCAACCTTAAAAAGCGTACAAAGCCTCTTGATCTGCGGCCTGCCAAGGCCTGAAAGGGTGCCCTCCTCCTTATTCCTGCTGGGATCAGATCATTTTTATATGTATTGAGCAGTATCTAAGCAAAAATTTTACGCTTGCCCCGAGTCAAAATCAATAGTCAGTAAAAGATTTTTTTTTCACAAAGCCGGCACTGAAAATAACCATCTTCGGTCATGCGCAATCGGGTTTTCGCTGTTTTCTGGTCGGGCGGGGCGTGTAACGAGCCACCGGCTCCTTCATACTGCTGATGTCTGCAGGCGGGAGCTGGAAATTTCCAGCAACAACACCGGCAACTGTAATATCTTCATCGAGATCTTCCCAACGAAGAGCAAAACCATTAAGCCGTAATTCAACCTTTGCCAACTCATCGTCGGTTGCATCCCTCAAAATTTTAAACCGGTCAGCAGGAAACCCGAAGACCCGACCATCAGTAAGTTCAACAAACACCATGCGGCCATCTACCCAAACGCTTATACCGACCGGCTCAATCGCTTCAAAGCTTTTCTTCTTAAGAGTGCCAGGCATTATATTTCTCCACTAACAACTTCTGGTGCTGAAACACAAGTTTTTCAATTTCACGAACAGTTCGAGGCGGAACACCAATGTTACGTGCCAGTCTAATCGGGTGCAGCCAGAACTTGCATTCGCCATCTGGTGTCGCAACATGTATGTGCGGTGGCTCACCACGCTCGTCTGAATAAAAGTGAAAGCGCAACGAACCAATGCGCAAAACTGTCGGCATACAACCTCGTCAGCAGTTCTAATCTTATTTAAACGCCAAACCTTGACTTCAAGGTGTTTTCAGTATAATTCAGTCGACAGCTGCGGTCAAGACACACAAATCATACCTTAATTTCAGTGGCGCACAACCGGAAGAATAAGACCCAACGAAGGGTCACCAGGCTTTGAAAGAGGCTGATAATAGGTTTTTTGCCGGGTCAGACGAGAGATCTAGCTCGGCGACATTTACACCGACCGAGGCGATGGCGGCGAGAATCTGCCAGGCATGGGCCGGCGAAACCCGGTCGATACTGACCTGGGCGGCGGGCTGGCTTTTTCCGAGGATGGTCAGGGTGGTGCGGTTCAAAGTCGGGCTGGCGACCTCGGGGGGCAAAGCACGAAAGGCGCTTTCAAGTGCGGTTACAATGGTCTGTGAGGCGGTCACTTGCTGACCGGCGGCCCGGGCGTGCAAAACCGCGTAGTCACTCAGCTTTTTTTGCAGATCGCCGGCCTGGGTGCGGCTGGTTTCGAGAACGCGATGCGCCAGCTTCAGCCGGTCTTCAAGCGGGCGGGTCACGAGATACCAGAACAGTATCGCCGGCACCACAGCCAGCAGAACCAGCAAGGCACGCCGGTCACGGGGGTTGCGGGCCAGCCACCATTGTTTTACTTTTTCCATGGCGCCTCCAGGTTGAAGGTGATGCCGGCATCAGACTGTCGCGATTCCTGGGTGTTGACCCTCTCAAACAGGCCACTAGTTTCAAGACGACCGCGCAAACCTTCAAGGGCCGCGTAGTTCACGGCAACGCCACTGAGCTTAAGACCGTTATCGCGGCCCGTGAGACGCAAAATAGCCGTATCGGGGCCGGCAACCTGCGAAAGTACATGAATTAAACGCTGCCATGGAAGCCGCGGCACGGTCGCAGCTTCTTTGAGGCGCTTTTCAAGCTCGGCGATGCTGCGGGCAGTCTGCGTAAGCGGTTCAACGACCGGGATACCGGGGAACGCCCCGGAAAAAGCCTGCTGCATATAAGTGCGGGTGCGTTGCGCGGCCCGCTCGGTTATTCGACATTCAAACCAGACGAACAGATGCCAGAGAATCACCGACAATGCCAGCAGTGAAAGTGCTGAAACAGCGACCAGGCGACGAAGACCAGCTTTTCGGCAGCGTCTGAACCCTGAAAGATCGAGATTCTCATGCTCAGATGCGAGCAGAGCCGAAATTTTGCCCGGCAGGCCGGCAGCAGTTGCAAGCAGATCAACATCACTCAGTGATTCGCTGCCTTCACCAGCCAGCAGAGCTTCAACCGGCAGGCCGGCCGCGACTGAAAAAAGGCGTTTCACCGCGTAATTGCCACAAAAAACCGCAATCACCGACGACACCGGCGTTTTAAGCCGAATTGCGGCATCAGATTCAGTCTGGGCCAGCAACACATCCGGGATGGCCAATCTGAAGCGCGAACCGGCGGCTGACAGAAGCGCGGCAAACTGCGGAGGAAACGCCAGGCCAGCGACCCGGCAGATGGTTTCCCCTGGCCGAACTGGCAGAATCAGCCAGGAAAACAGCCAGTGCGTATCAACATCGACATACTGGTCGGCAACGAACTGCGGCAATACCCGGGCAATTTTCGCCTGGTCGGAGAACGGCAGCTCGACAAGAAACGGCAGGGCGGCGGCGGCCGGCAGAACGAGAATCTGCGGCCCAGGCGGTGGCGCGTCAGAAACGGCCGGGGTGCAGCAACCGTCCAGCAGGTCGTAATCTACCTGTTGCCCGCCTTCATCGACAAAAACCAGTCGAAAAGCCTGCATTATGGAACCTCGGTTAAACGTAGCACCCGGCACTGCCCATCTGGTTCACGATACACCAGCGCTTCAACTTCGCGGCTGCTGCTGGCGATCTCGGCCTCGGCCATTATTCTGAACCAGGATGTCATGCTGATGAATTGATTTGTATAAGACTTCTGAATCTTCCAGTCAAACTTTACGATAAAGTTGGTGAAACCTGCAAGTTCCATGAAGGGGCGCTCAGCCAGCAGTTGCGTAAAATACTCTTCGCGGCGTTCGGCACTGTAAGAATCAGGAAGCCCCGAAATTGCCCTGATAACACCTTCGGGAGCGGTGTTTAAATTTATGCGGCCATCGCCATAGACGGTCAGCAGGTCGTAGAGACCGGGTCGGGTTGCCGAAGCCACCAGCAGGTCGCGACCGATACCCGGAATATTCATCAGTTCACGGATATCAGTCATTGGCCCGTTGCGTGGCGGCAGCAGACCGGCTTCGAGATAGCTCGATTCTTCGGCACCCATGGCACGGGGCGACATGTCGGAATCGAGGTAGTCGAGAATGTGCTGGGCAAGGCGTGCCGCCCCGCCGGTTTTCATTTCTTCGTCAATGATGCTGAACGAAGCAACGATGCCGAGATCATAAAAATCGAAAAGCCGGGTCAGGGTCGCCTCATCGGCGCTATTGACCTGAAGCTTGCCCGACTCATCGGTAACCCGCACCGCGCAACTGGCAACGCCGATCATCAACGGTTCGGCAAATGTCTGCTCGGTGAGCAGCCGCCAGTTTTCGTCGTAAGAGTCGCCAATCGACTTATCTTGAGCCAGCAGGGCCAGAGCAAAATCAGTGGCACCTCGCGCCCCGAGACGCAGTTGCATGACCGCGTCCTGGCGGGCATCGATACGGGCCATCAGCCCGGCATTGCCCATAAAGCGCAGATATAGCGCGATCAGCAGTGCCGACATCAGCAGCACCGCCACCATCGCCACTCCCCTAGAATTTTTGCAGTTTTGCATCGGCATAGGGTAACCAGAAGGCAGTTTCATAAATTCCGGGCGTACCGGTGTCGTCTTCGACAATAAAACGCAGTGCCAGGCTCTGCGCCGGCGGTATCACCGACGAAAGCCCCGAAATCTGGCCCCAGCTGATGCCATCGAAATAGAAAAGCTGAATTCCAGACAGACCTTCGAGAAAATAACTCTGGGAAACGGGCGGCAACTCACTGCCAGCCGAAACCAGCCGGGTGACCTTGCGCAGTAGCTTCTTAGCACCTGGGTCATAGCGCCACTCTACCCGTTTGGCGCCACCCGGAATGCTGTCGCGCACCAGCAACTCATCGCGGGTCGTCGTGTAGGCAAGAAACTCGGCGCCGCCGAGCAGCGTGAAATCAGCCCGGGCGTTATCGAGGAGCATCTCGCCGAGTTCTTTGCGAATGATCTCGCCGCAGAATTCGATTTCGCGGTCGAAGACACTGACATCGGCGGCAGTGCGCGAAATCTTCGCCATACCGCTCAGCAGACCGCCAAGCAGAACGAACAGCACCGCCAGCAACGCCAGCGAGATTATTGTTTCTATGAGTGTAAAGCCGGCCATAGTTTTTTTCGGTCGCCGGGTTACGGTCGCTAAGAATTTTTCGCTGGGGTGAGGCAGGCTTGGCAAAGGGGCCGGGGCTTCGACAGGCTCAGTCACCGGGGCTTCGACAGACTCAGCCACCAGGGGATTAACTGGGTTATTTTTCATCGGAGCTACGGGCTTTCTTCGGTTTGGGGGGATGCTGATAAAGAAGCGTTTCAAAAGAGACATGGTCGGTTTCCCAGCCTTGCTGCCAGGCAACATTGAGCTGATAACTGTATAGACCGGCGGTATTTGCGCCACTCTGCTGTGGCGGTGCCACCGTTTCATTCCATGAATAACCAGGAAACTCAGCCCCGAACACACCCGAGCGATGTCCGTTGACTAACGGCTCGACCCGGGCCTGAATCAGGCGTTTCCAGGCGAGATTTCTTGCCCGCGCGGCGTGGCGAGCCCGCACCAGTCGGCGGGTCAGGTAGTTAGTGCCCTGTGAAAGGGCGCCTGTAACCAGCGTAAGAATCGTGAGCGCCAGAAGCACTTCAACGAGAGTAACACCTCGGCGGCGCTGCCGGTTCATGGACGCGCCTCGGGGGTTGAGGCGAATTGCCCGGCTTCTTTAACCAAACAGGCATCGTAGGCTCTGACACGCATAATGATATTTTCGTTACTCTCTTTATCGGAAAAGCGCAGCAACGGAGTCTCACAGAAGCCTTCCGGCATTGTCTGCCAGGCTTTTTCGGGCCATTCGAGAGCGCAGGCGGCCGGAATTTTTGCCGGGCGCAGCATGACGCCAAGCACGGCAGTGAAAGTGCCGTTTTCTTCGACCATGGGCACGAGTTCGTTGCCACCGGCAAGTTCAACGCGATAGCGTTTGCCTTCATAAACCGACTGCTCGAAGGTTTCGCGGCAGAGCAGCGAAACATCAAAAATAAGCTGATCGAGGCGGTCTCGACGAATGTAAGCCGCAGCAGAAGGAAGAATCACCCCGGCCATCATGGCAAGAATACCAAGAACGACCAGCAGTTCGATGAGAGTGAACCCTCTGTGGCTATTTGCGGCCAATGTTCCAGTTTTCGATGTCGGCAAATTCGCCTTCACCGCCCTGCATGCCATCTTTACCGTAGCTCACCAGATCGAATTCAGGCAACTTAACGCCCGGAGCAAGATAAACAAAATCATGCCCCCAGGGGTCTTTTGGCAGAATGCCCTTTTCAAGATAGGGGCCTTTCCATTTGGCTGGCTGTGGTTCGCTGCCGGGTTTGACTACCAGGGCATTGAGGGTCTGTTCGGTGGTCGGGTAAAAGCCGTTGTCAGCATAATACAGGGCCAAAGCACTTTCGAGGCTGCGAATCTGCACCTCGGCCGTCTGGCGGCGGGCGTCTTCGGTGCGGCCCATAAGGCGCGGCAGCACCAGGCCGGCGAGCAGACTGAGAATGACGAGAACGACGAGCAGTTCTATAAGGGTGAAACCGCTTTGGATTCGTTTCATGATGGAGAGATACCTCCGGGGGCATTCTGATAATGATGGATGATAACCCAAGGGGGGCTCTCATTTCAACCACGGATAAAGAGAGGGATGAAGGGAAGAGAAAGACTGCCGCGGATGAACGCGGATAGACACGGATGGCGGTTGAATCGACCAATTTTTGAATTAGAAAAGTTCGATAGCGGGTGGGGTTTTGGCAGAGAATGGAATGTGATAATATACTGGCATGCCTGACGAGATTAAACAGAACCCCGAAGCACTGAAACCGCCGACTGCCGAGCAAGCCGCAGCTGGCAAGAACTCGTCAACAGGCAATAATGCTGCCGATAAACCTGCGGCGGAGCCACTGCCTGAGCCTACTCTGGCTGATGATCTGGCGCTGCTTGAGAAGTTGAATCTGATGCGTGCGGTAATGCTGCAACTGCAAGGTGGCAGGCACCCCGATAAACAGATTGACGGACTGCTTAAGCGGCGGTTTGATTTTAAAACTGAAGATTTTCAGGGGCCTTACGCGATCAGACTGATCTGCACCCTGATGATGGTTTTTTTGATCTGCATGATCATGTGGGGGTTGATCTGGCTGCTGGCAACCGCCTTCGAGCTCAGTGCCTTCAGTCGACTGATGTCGATCGGTATAGCCACGTTGATGGCCGCTGCCGCCGGGGTTGCGATTTTTTTCCCGGCGTCTTTGCCTGATGAAAAGCTTGTTAAAGAAGTGGTTACCCGGCGCATGGCCGAGCTGAAAGATCAGGGCGCCAGTTTTGCTCGTGGCACCAAGCCATCAGAACCCCTTCCCACCGGGGAAGCCAGCAGCGATACTGAGAGCGCAACCATCGCTGACGAGGGTTCAGATGGCGACGCGGGTGACGAAAAACCACTCGATGCGGTGGCGCCCGATAAAATCGCTTGATAGCCGCGCCAAATGCAGTTCTTATATAAGAGCCCATTAAGTATTTCTCACCGATTCGACGGCGTGGCCTGGCGACCGGAAAACAGATTGCAGCATTCTACACAGGCATCGTCAGAAGAATAAGAAGGAAAAGCAGATTGAAAACTTCAGAAAAAGCTGACCCACAGATCAAGAAGCGGGCCAAAGAGATTATCGAGATTCTCAGCGCGAAATACCCTGACCCACAATGCGCCCTGACGCATCTCGACCCCTGGCAACTCATGGTCGCGACCATACTCTCGGCCCAGTGTACCGACAAAAGAGTTAACATGGTAACCCCGGGTCTGTTCAAAGAATTTAACGGGATCAAGGCTTTCGCAGACGCCGATCAGGAAGCCCTCGAAAAGGCCATTCACTCGACCGGTTTTTATCACAACAAGGCCAGAAACATAATCGCCTGCGCCCGGGCGCTGCTCGAGCGCCATGCCGGCGTGATTCCGCAGACGCTTGCCGCCCTGACGGAGTTGCCCGGTGTCGGGCGCAAGACGGCGAGTGTCGTGCTTGGCACCGGGTTCGGCAAAGCCGAAGGGATCGTCGTCGATACGCACGTTACCCGCCTGGCGCAGCGTATGGGTCTGTCATTGCATACTGACGCCGAAAAGATCGAGCAGGATCTGATGAAGGTGGTGGCCAAAAAGCACTGGATCAACTTTTCGCATTTTCTGATCATGCATGGGCGCGAGCGTTGCGCGGCCCGACGTGCTGACTGCGGCAACTGTGAACTGCAGATTATCTGCCCGAAGAGAATTTAAACTGCACCACTTCGACCCGCCTGGCGGGCTCAGTGACCGTTTTTAGCTGCTGAGCATGATAGCGACCGGTTCAGTCAGCTATTGAGAATAGCCTGAAGTTCGATGG
>Ga0116171_10002247_pt1 | contig 18476 bp, 12 predicted proteins | sample AD_JPNHW2_MetaG_FD_89798 | JGI IMG/M metagenome (GOLD analysis project Ga0116171, IMG submission 89798) | Active sludge microbial communities of municipal wastewater-treating anaerobic digesters from Japan - AD_JPNHW2_MetaG | ecosystem: Engineered > Bioreactor > Anaerobic > Digestate | place... | reverse complement strand
TTTGATGGGTAAGCATGGTAGCCTGTAAGAAACGTTTAGTATTAACTAACAAAAGTAAGCATTTAAAATTAAATCAACAAGCTGACATCTGAATTTTTCAGTTATCTCAAATTTGATTAACTTTGTAGCATTATTGTTGTTCGAAAACAAATAATCCGAATTCAATCCCTATCAATTATGACAATCAATTCACTTACAGCTATTTCTCCTGTTGACGGTCGTTACAGTTCCAAAACCGAAGCTTATGCCGCCTATTTTTCAGAATTTGCCCTTATACGTTTCCGCGTTCTGACAGAAGTTGAGTATTTTATTGCTTTATGCGAATTGCCGCTCAAACAACTGGAATCTGTTCCCGTAAATATTCTGCCAAAACTAAGAGAAATTTATGAAAATTTTTCGATCGGAGACGCTCAGAAAATCAAAGATATTGAGAAGGTTACAAATCATGATGTAAAAGCTGTTGAATATTTTCTAAAAGAGAAATTTAATGAAATTGGTCTGGGTGCTTATCGTGAATTTATTCATTTCGGACTTACGTCTCAGGATATCAACAATACATCGGTTCCGCTTTCCATCAAAAAAGGGATGGAAGAAGTCTATTATCCGGAACTTGACAATCTGATTTTAAAACTGCGCCGCATGGCCGACGAATGGCGAGATGTGTCCATGCTGGCCAAAACTCACGGACAGCCAGCTTCACCTACACGTTTGGGTAAAGAGATTATGGTTTTTGTCAGCCGCCTGAATAAACAGCTCGAGTTGCTGAAAGCAGTACCTCAGTCCGTTAAGTTTGGTGGGGCTACCGGCAATTTTAATGCACATCATGTTGCTTATCCCAATATTGACTGGAAGTTATTTGCCAACAAGTTTGCCCTCGAAAAACTTGGTCTGGAACGTGAGCAGTGGACTACACAAATTTCAAATTACGACAATCTGGCTGCATTATTCGATGCCCTGGCTCGAATCAATACAATTCTAATTGATTTTTGCCGCGATATCTGGACCTATGTTTCCATGGAGTATTTCAAGCAGAAAATAAAAGCCGGTGAAGTGGGTTCCTCAGCAATGCCACATAAGGTTAATCCGATTGATTTCGAAAATGCTGAAGGAAACCTGGGTGTTGCTAATGCTATGTTCACTTTCCTGGCGCAAAAATTACCCGTTTCGCGCTTACAACGCGACCTCACCGACAGTACCGTGCTGCGAAATGTCGGAGTGCCATTCTCTCATACGCTGATAGCTACTCAAAGCATCCTGAAAGGACTTGATAAATTATTGCTCAATGAAACTGCCCTGTACCGTGATCTTGATAATACCTGGGCGGTTGTTGCTGAGGGTATTCAGACCATTCTCCGGCGGGAAGAATATCCGTCACCTTACGAAGCTTTGAAAGCGTTGACGCGTACCAACGAAGCAATCAACGAAAAAGCTATAAGGGAATTCATTGATAAGCTGGATGTGAGCGATTCTGTGAAGGAGGAACTCCGTCGTATTACTCCACGAAACTATACAGGAATTTAAAATACTGGTCAAAAAAAATTTTAGTAATAAAATATTCAATCCGAAATGTTTGATTTCCTGACGCTTATTAAGCGGTTCGCACCACCCTACAAGAAATATATTTTTCTGAGTTTGGTCTTCAATTTAATATCAACCATATTCAGCCTCTTCTCGTTTGCAGCTATCATACCCGTGCTCCAGATACTCTTTGGCCTTTCGAAAGCAGATGCAGTTTATGTTTCGTGGAACTGGGATGATGGGCTTTCAGCTGTATTCGCGGCAATAAAAAACAATCTGGGGTACTACGTGCAGCAACTTATAGAAAGCGCGGGACCCGGAATGGCTTTGCTTTATCTGGGGCTTTTTCTGATTATAATGACTTTTTTCAAAACAGGAACCACCTATCTGGCTTCTTATTTTGTCATACCTATCCGAACCGGAGTTTTGCGCGATTTGCGAAACAAAATGTATAAAAAGATCATTTCGCTGCCCATCGGCTTTTTTTCGGATGAACGCAAGGGTGATATAATGTCTCGCATGACAGGTGATGTAGTTGAGGTGGAAGCTTCCATCATCAGCTCGCTGGATATGGTGCTGAAAAATCCGCTGATGATACTGATTTATTTGATTGTGTTATTTGCCATGAGTTGGGAGTTAACTCTTTTTGTGCTTGTTTTACTGCCTGTAAGCGCCTGGTTGATTGGTGTTATCGGGCGTTCTCTGAAAAAACGATCGACCCTGGGGCAGGAGCAAACTGGTGAACTGCTTTCGCAGATAGAAGAAACACTTGGAGGACTCAGGGTTGTAAAAGCTTTCAATGCCGAAGAAAAACTTACACAACGTTTCGGAATATTAAATGAAAAAATCCGGCATACTTTCAACCGTATTCACCGAAAATATAATCTGGCACATCCGGTCAGCGAGTTGTTCGGGACCATTGTCATCGCTATACTTATATGGTTTGGAGGTAGTCTGATACTGCAACAGAACAGCAGCATCGGTGCCGCCGAGTTTATTTACTATCTGGTGATATTTTACAGCATTGTGCCTCCGGCAAAAGAACTTTCAAAAGCATCGTACAGCATACAGAAAGGGATGGCTTCGCTCAACCGGATTGATAAAATCCTGATGCAGGAGAATAATATACCCGACCCGGAGGTTCCTGCTATGCTGCCCGCCATAATTGAGAAAATAGAATTTAAAGACCTTAGTTTCAGGTATCAGTCCGAATGGGTTTTAAAGCATATCAATCTGACAATCCCGTTGGGTAAAACAGTCGCTATTGTTGGGCAGTCCGGTTCCGGAAAATCCACACTGGTCGATTTGCTTCCCCGTTTTTATGATCCGGCTGAGGGGGGTATTTTTTTCAACAATGTTAATATTAAAGATTATAGAAAGTCAGACATACGTTCGCTGATGGGAAATGTAAATCAGGAAGCAATCCTCTTCAACGATACATTTTATAATAATATAGCTTTCGGTGTTGAACTGGCTACGCGCGAGCAAGTTATCAATGCTGCAAAAATAGCCAACGCCCACGATTTCATTGTGGCTACTGAAAATGGTTATGAAACCTGCATCGGCGATCGGGGCAGCAAACTGTCGGGCGGGCAGCGTCAGCGCATCAGCATCGCGCGTGCCATTTTGAAAAATCCTCCGATATTAATACTGGATGAGGCCACTTCGGCGCTGGATACTGAATCAGAATATCTTGTACAGGAAGCACTGGATAATCTGATGAAAAACCGCACGACGGTTGTGGTTGCTCACCGTTTGTCCACCATCAAAAGAGCCGATCTGATCTGCGTTCTGCATGAGGGGAAAATTGTAGAAAGGGGCAGGCATGAAGAGTTGATGAAACAGGGAGGCTACTATAAAAAACTGGTCGATATGCAATCGTTCTGATAGAAAGTACCTCCTTTTCAGATTTTTTTACTGTTTTCGGTAGCAAATCGTATACATCTTTCTGTTCAGGTCAATAGTCAGATTTTTATTTTCTTTCCATTTCTTATATCCTTCGTGGTTCAGAACCTGACCATCAGGTACAAACATGATGTTCTGATACTGTTCCATGATAAATTCAGGCAGAAAACCTGCATTGTTTATTTCGCTCAGTTCTTTGAAATATTTCTCCGCTGACGGGCTTACATACAGGTGGGGTTTCTTCTGCTGAATTTGTATAAATTCCCGAATGGATGCAATATGCATATTGAGATAAAGATCCGGGAAACCCGATGCCCGTTCGTTTGCCCTTACGTTGTATGTTGCCCAGTCAAGTTTTTTAAAAGCACTTGCCACCATCGCGGCAGTCATGACGGTATCTGCCAGTGCCGATCGCTCAAAATCAACGTTCGATTTCAGCAACAGTGGATTTTGCGATGTTAGCCACGAGGGATCAAAGGTATTTGTAAGAATTTTTTCCAGTTCTATCAGTTCATTCGAATTGAGATTTTTACTCCTGATTTTTATATTCATCATCCAGGTCCCGCATTCATATACGCAAAGTTCAGTATGTGCTGTCTCTGAAAAGTCATATCTGCCTTTCACTCCATTGCAAATGTATTTCAAACCTTTGTACTTTACAGGGATTGCCCTGGGAATAGAATCCACATTCTCTTCCTTTGTCAATTTTCTGATAGCGTTAAGATATTCATTCCGCAGACGACCTTCTGTTCCCGTTTCGTACCGATACAGACTGATGGCGATTTCATTTCTAGAGTCTGCTGAGTAGTAAATGACATCTATTTTTGAAGGATTATTTTGGGTGAAAATAATCCGGTTTCGCTGAAAGTCATTTAACCGGGAAGGAAATATAAGCCGGCTTTGGGGGTGCAGAAAATCAGAGTTGATGTTTAAATTCGGTTTAATTGAATTATCCGGTTCATTACCGGTAGTTTGTCTTGATAACTTTGAATTATTTTCTCTGTTTGTTGCCTGTGGCGTTGAGATTGTGTTTTGAGCATTTGAATAAAAAATCAATATCACAGAAAACAGTAATGTTAATTGAAATTTTGCAATCATATTAAATTTTTTATGGTTAAAGAACAAAAATAAGTATTTAATTTAAATAAATGGATATTCGTAAAAGCAGCAGTCGCTTTACCGGATATAAAATGTTAATTAGCTGCAATTTTCTGACTTGTATAAAAGGTATTATTTTACCGGTATTAGCTGTTTTGTCAAAAATCACTGCTAAAAAATCATTTAATATACTGATATTTGGTTCTATAAATTTTAATTTTGTTGGCTGAAAAATAAATGTCGGATTGCGAATGACAGATTGTTGACTGATGTCATTCCTACTTTATTATAAGTGCAAATTAATTTGTCAAAATTGAATGAAATAATATAAGAATTCATGGCTATAATTATTGTAATGCCCAAACAGGGACAGTCGGTCGAGAGTTGCATCATATCCGAAATCAAAAAGAAAGGTGATGTTGTAAAGAAAGGCGACATCTTGTTTTCGTACGAAACCGATAAAGCTTCCTTTGAAGAAGAGTCTACGGCTGATGGAGTCGTGCTCGAATGTTTTTGTAACGAAGGCGATGAAGTGCCTGTTCTTGATAATGTGATGGTTATCGGACAGCCCGGCGAAGAAGTTCCCCTTGATCTGCTTACAGACACGAAACCGCATGCAGAAGCCGACGTGAAAAAAGAGGAGACAGCAAAAACAGAAATAAAAATACAGGAAGAAGTAATAATAAGTCAGCTGAAACCAACAGGAGGGTTGTCACCCCGTGCAAGAAATCTGGCAGAAAAGGAAGCGTTGGATATTTCACAGATTTCAGGATCAGGCCCCGACGGACGTATTATTGAAAAGGATGTACAATCGGTACTCGAAAACCGCCCGAAACTCACTTCGCTGGCTAAAAAAATAGTTATCCAGGAAGGTATGCAGCCACAGGGTTGGGGTAATGGTTTGGCCGGGACAATCACTTCGCATGATTTATCAGTTCCGGTAAATGCAGGTAGCGTTGCAGATTATGAGGATAAAAAAATATCCAATATGCGCAAAATCATTGCCAAATCCATGCACGCATCGCTTCAGAATTCTGCGCAACTCACTCATCACCTCGGAGCTGATGCACGACGCATCCTTGAACTGCGCAAACAGGTGAAAACTGCTATGGAAGCCGGAAAACTCGAAACCAATATCACGCTGAACGATATGGTTTGTTTTGCGGTGATTAAGGCTCTGAAAAAATTCCCGAATGTAAATACTCATTTTCTGGGTGATACAGTACGTTATTTCAACAAGGTTCACCTGGCATTAGCTGTTGATACCGAACGTGGACTGATGGTACCCGTAGTACGTAATGCAGATGATTTAACCATCGGCGGTTTGGCTCAGCAATTCAAAGAAATGGCAAATGCCTGCAGGAAAGGAAGTATTAATCCCGAGTTGCTATCAGCTGAAGCTGCTACATTTACGGTTTCCAATCTTGGTAATTACGGCGTGGAAATGTTTACTCCGGTAATCAATCTGCCGCAGTCGGCTATCTTGGGTGTAAATACCATTGTTCCCCGTCCGAAAGATCTGGGCGATGGCGTGTATGCTTTTGTGCCCTATATCGGACTGAGCCTCACTTATGATCACCGCTCACTGGATGGTGGCGAAGCAACCCGGTTCCTGAAGCAGATTGCCATTGAGATTGAAACGCTTGAACTGGTGCTATAGGCCCCCTAACCCCCTAAGGGAGGAAAAGATGTGTCACAAACATATAATAAAGTATCCAAAGATATATCTCTGAGGGGTTTATAGAAATATAATACTATTTTTGTAAGAAATATTAATAATTAACACAAATCTCTTTTGTCTCGCCTTCATATTTCCTCTTTAGGTGATAAGAGGGCAAACTTAAGAGCCAAAATTCTCCCTTTAGGGGGTAGGGGGCAAATTTATGTACGATTTAATGATTATTGGCGGAGGTCCGGCCGGATATGTGGCAGCAGAAAGAGCTGGTCACAAAGGACTTAATGTTATTTTATTCGAAAAGAAATCAATGGGTGGCGTTTGTCTGAATGAAGGATGCATTCCTACCAAAACCCTGCTTTACAGCGCAAAAACCTATGAAAATGCGTTGCATGGAGATAAATATGGCATTTTTGCCGAAAATGTCCGCTTCGATTTCGGGAAAATAGTTGCACGTAAAAATAAAGTGGTTAGAAAGCTGGTTGCCGGGGTGAAAAGCAAGATGAAAGAGAATAATGTAACCGTTATTGAAGGCGAAGCAATCATACAGGGACGCAGCGAAAAGGGTGTAGAAGTAAATTGTAACGGAGAAAGTTATCTGGCTAAAAACCTGCTGATATGTACCGGCTCCGAAGCGTCTGTTCCACCTATTCCTGGATTGGCGGAAGCCGGAGATGTCATCCTTACCAACCGCGAAATTCTTGAACTGAAAGAGCAACCGGCGACATTAGTTGTAATTGGTGGAGGGGTAATCGGGATGGAATTTGCAAGTTTCTATAACAGTCTTGGTACAAAAGTAACAATTATTGAAATGTTGCCGGAAATACTTGGCGGACTGGATTTTGAGGTTTCTGCTATACTGCGCGATATTTACGCCAAAAAAGGAATTGAATTTCACCTCAATGCCAAAGTCGTTCGGGTGGAAGGAAATACCGTGGTGTTTGAGAAAGACGGAAAGACCGAAACCATTCAGGGAGAAAAAATCCTGCTGAGTGTCGGACGTCGGGCTGTGGTGAAAGGTTACGGACTGGAAAATCTGAATGTAGAGATGACACGTGGAGGCATCAAAGTGGACGAGAAAATGCATACCAATGTGCCCGGAGTGTTTGCGGCAGGCGATGTAACCGGATTTTCACTGTTGGCTCACACTGCAAGTCGCGAAGGTGAAGTGGTAGTTAATAATCTGACCGGAAGAAATGATGTTATGCGCTACAATGCTATTCCCGGGGTTGTTTACACCAATCCAGAAGTAGCGGGTGTGGGTGAAACCGAAGAAAGCGCCAAAGCCAAAGGCATTCCTTACAAAGTAATAAAACTGGCGATGAGTTATGCCGGACGTTTTGTGGCCGAGAATGAAGGTGGCAATGGACTGTGCAAAGTGCTGGTTGGCGAAAAACACGGTGAAGTTATCGGAGTGCATATGCTGGGAAATCCCTGTAGCGAAATTATTTACGGTGCCTGTATGGCAATCGAACAGGAAATGACAGTAAAAGAATTGCAGGAAGTGGTATTTCCTCATCCTACCGTCAGCGAAATATTTAAAGAAACAATATTCTCAATATAATAATTTGCCACTAAGTCAAGAGGTTATATTTTTAAGAGGCTTAGTGACTTTTGTGATAAAAAGAGTAAAAAAAATATTACACCATGCCAAAAATACAATTTATAGACCCGTCACAAGCGCGTCAACCCGGTTTCGTTGAATTTCAGCCAATTCCGGTCAATCAGTATCAGAAAACGGTTAAGGATGAAAAAGGAAATTTTTCGGATGAAGAATTCAAAGCCATTTATCACGACATGGCCCTTATCCGCGAATTTGAAATCATGCTCAATCTCATCAAAACGAAAGGAGAGTATAACGGAACTCCGTATAACCATCCCGGTCCTGCTCACCTGTCCATCGGGCAAGAATCGGCAGCTGTGGGAATGGCCTGGACACTCACTGTCGACGACTTTATTTTCGGAAGTCACCGCAGTCATGGGGAGATACTGGCAAAAGGGATGTCGGCCATTCATAAAACAGATGATGATGAGCTGTTGAAGATTATGGAAAGTTTCTTTGATGGTGCGGTACTGAATGTTGTGAAAAAGGATTTCAACGGTACAACAAAGGAACTGGCACGACGCTTTCTGGTTTATGGTACACTATCCGAAATTTTTGCCCGCGAAACAGGCTTCAACCGCGGTTTGGGCGGATCTATGCATGCATTCTTCACTCCTTTCGGTGTATATCCCAACAATGCCATTGTAGGTGGTTCAGGCGATATTGCCGTTGGTGCTGCACTATACAAAAAAGTGAACCGGAAACCGGGTTTGGTCGTAGCCAATATCGGTGATGCTTCCATGGCTTGCGGACCCGTGTGGGAAGGCATTACATTTGCTGCCATGGATCAGTTTAATAATCTGTGGGAAGGCGATATGAAGGGTGGTCTGCCTGTGATTATCAACATTATGAATAATCAGTACGGAATGGGAGGCCAGACTTGCGGCGAAACAATGGGTTATGGTATTGCAGCCCGCATCGGTGCCGGTGTTAATCCCGAACAGATGCATGCTGAACGTGTGGATGGCTACAATCCGCTTGCCGTGATTGATGCTTACAAGCGTAAACGAAAAATAATTGAAGATAAGAAAGGTCCGGTTTTGCTGGATGTATTAACCTATCGTTACAGTGGTCACTCGCCCTCGGATGCCTCATCGTATCGCACTAAGGAAGAAGTGGAAGCCTGGGAAAACCAGGATTGCATAGCTTCTTTCGGTAAACAAATGATTGAAGCTGAAGTGACAGATCAGCATGAATTGGATGCTATTCAGGCGGATGTTAAGGAGTTGGTTTATGAAATGTTCTTGAAAGCAATCGACGATGAGGTGTCACCACGTATGAAAAATCCGGAGGTGATCAGCGATATGATGTTCTCCAACGGATCGGTGGAAAGCTTCTCCGATGCAAAACCGGATGTATTGATGCCGCTTGAAGAAAATTCACGGGTAAAGAAAATTGCAGCCAAGGAGCGGTTTGCATTCGATGCCGATGGAAAACCTTTCAGCAAAATGAAACAATATCAGCTTCGCGACGGTATATTCGAAGCCATAATGGATCGTTTCTACAAGGATGCATCCCTGATAGCTTACGGCGAAGAAAACCGCGACTGGGGTGGTGCGTTTGCAGTTTATGGCGGAATGACCGAAGCATTGCCATATCATCGGCTGTTCAACTCCCCCATTTCTGAAGCATCTATCATCGGAACAGCCATTGGTTACGCTATGTGTGGCGGACGGGTGATTCCTGAAATCATGTACTGCGATTTTCTCGGACGTTGCGGCGACGAAGTGTTTAATCAGCTTCCCAAATGGCAGGCTATGAGCGGAAATGTGCTCAAAATGCCGGTTGTGGTGAGGGTGTCGGTGGGCTCAAAATACGGTGCCCAGCACTCACAGGACTGGACTTCGCTCGTTGCTCAAATTCCGGGCCTCAAAGTATGTTTCCCTGTCACTCCTTACGATGCCAAGGGGCTGATGAATGCTGCTTTGCAGGGAACCGATCCGGTGATTTTCTTCGAAAGTCAGCGTATTTACGAAATCGGGGAACAATTCCACAAAGGAGGAGTTCCGTCAGGATATTTCGAAATTCCGTTTGGTGAACCCGATGTGAAAAAAGAGGGAAATGATATAACTTTCCTGACTGTTGGCCATACGCTGTATCCGGCTTTGCAGGCAGCAAAAGTTCTGGAAGAAAAATACGGAATGACGGCCGAAGTTATTGATGCACGTTCGCTCGTACCGTTCAATTACGAAAAAGTGATTGCATCGGTAAAGAAAACCGGAAAAATAATTGTGGCAAGCGATGCAACTACCCGTGGTTCATTCCTGAACGATCTGGCGGCAAATATCGGTCAGCTGGCGTTCGATTATCTGGATGCTCCGGTATGTGTACTTGGTTCGCGCAACTGGATTACACCTGCTTACGAACTTGAAAGTTCATTCTTCGCGCAGCCAACCTGGTTCCTCGATGTTATTCATGAACGAATCCAGCCACTGAAGGATTACATACCCGGACAGAATTTTACCAGTGCCGAACTTATTCGCCGCTCGAAATCAGGGGTATAGATAATTATATTAAGGCACTTAACTGACAAAGGATGAGTGCCTTGATATATTAAATGAACATCTCCGCAATCAATCATTAAAGGAAATATTCACATATGAAGAACACAGGAGGGTTATGGCTAATGCTGATGCTGTTGCTACAGCTCCTTGTTACGCAACAGGTAATTGGCGAAGTGCCGACCACAGGTATTAAGGTCAAAGCTCCCTTTCAGATGCCGGTTATTCGTGTGCCTGATTTTTCGAAGTGTAAAACATATACTATCACTGATTTTGGAGCAGTTCAGGGCGACAAGTCTAAAATCACGCAAGCGATAGCTAGAGCCATTGAAGTCGCTAATAATTCCGGCGGAGGCACAGTTGTTGTGCCCGAAGGGGAATGGATTACCGGTAAAATACATCTGAAAAGCAATGTCAATCTACATCTGATGAAGGGAGCAGTCCTGCTTTTTTCCGATGATCCGGGAGAATATTTACCGGCAGTTCACTCTACATGGGAGGGATTGGAATGTTACAATTATTCGCCGTTGATATATGCATATGAGTGTGAAAATGTGGCAATTACCGGCGAAGGTCAGGTAAAAGCTCTGATGGATAACTGGAAAAAATGGGCAGGACGGCCAAGACCGCACATGAACAGCCTGAAAAATCTGTATTACTGGGCTTTCGACAATAAACCGGTGAATGAGAGGATTATGGTAAACGACTCTTCCAATTTGCGTCCGCAATTTATCCAAATGAACCGCTGTCAGAATGTTCTGATTGAAGGAGTTAATATAATAAACAGCCCTTTCTGGACGATACATCTTTATTTGTCCAAAGATATTGTAATTCGAAATGTCAGCGTATATGCTCACGGACACAACAACGATGGTGTGGATCCTGAAATGAGCCAGAATGTACTGATAGAAAATTGTACGTTCGATCAGGGAGATGATGCCATCGCAGTGAAGTCGGGTCGTAGTCCCGAAGGCTGGCGCACCCGCACACCTTCAAAGAATATTGTCATACGCAACTGTACGGTAAAAAACGGACATCAGTTGCTGGCTATAGGAAGTGAACTCTCCGGTGGTATCGAAAACATCTGCCTGAAAAATTGCACCGTATCAAAAGGTGCAAAAATGTTCCATCTGGTATTCATTAAGACAAACGAAAGAATGGGTGGGTATGTGAGAAATATTTATGTGGAGAATATTAAAGCCGGTAGTGTACAAAACGGGGTACTCGGAATTGAAACGGATGTGCTGTATCAGTGGCGTGATCTTGTTCCTACAATTGAAAAACGACTTACTCCGATAAAGAATATCAGTTTGAAAAACATGAAGGCAGACAAAGTGGAATTCATTTCGCGGATACTGGGACAAAAGGAATTACCTGTTGAGAATGTAAAATTAAAGAATATTGCTGCTGATACCATTAGTTCTAAAAAACATATTCACGAAAATGTTCTCAGATTCAGTGAAAAATAATCTTAAAATGCATATTATGAGTTACATGAAAGTTAATGCCCACTTGCATACACCATACTCTTTTAGCGCTTTCAGCGATATCAGCGATGCGCTGGACAGAGCAGTTGCCGAAGGGGTGAAAGTGGTGGGAATTAATGATTTTTACACCACCGCAGGATATGAAGAATGGTCAGTCGGCTGTAAAAATCGAGCTTTGTTTCCACTGTTCGGGATTGAATTTATCAGCCTGAATGAAGAAGACCAGAAAGCCGGACTTCGGGTGAACGACCCCGGAAATCCAGGTAGAACCTATCTGAGCGGAAAAGGGATGAGTTACCCGTTCAGCTTGGTTGAACCTTATACATCGCTGCTTGCAGATGTCCGGAAAGAGGCTAACAACCAGGTGAAAGCCATGTGTGGTAAACTGAATGAACTGCTGAAAACAAACAATGCCGGTTTTTCGCTCGATTTCGAATGGATTAAAAACGAACTCACAAAGGGTTCTGTCCGCGAGCGTCATCTGGCAAAGGCACTCAGAATGAAAGTGTATGAAATTTACGAAGATAATGAGGAGGAAATCAAATCGCTTTTCACGAAACTTTTTGGTGGAAAGGAGCTGAAATCTGAGATAAATGATGTGGCTGGCGTTGAAAACGAAATTCGTGCAAATCTTCTGAAAGCGGGTGGCGCGGCATTTGTCCCGGAAGATGCCAAAGCATTTTTGCCGATGCAGACAGTTTGCGAAATTATCCTGACAGGTGGTGGTATTCCTACCTATCCGTTTCTGGCCGATGATGCCAAAGGAGGCTATACCGATTTTGAAAACGACCTGCAACGCGTTGCAAAGCAATTAACAGAACGCGGATTTCATTCGGTGGAGTTTATAACTACACGCAACGATGTCAGTCTTCTGGAAAAATACGCTGAATATCTTTTTGACCAGGGATTTATTGTAACGTTTGGAAGCGAGCACAATACACCGGTCATGGAACCGGTTGAACTTTTTGCAAGAAACAACACACCACTGACTGAAAAACTGATGCAAATAAACTTTGAAGGTGCGTGTGTGGTTGCAGCACACCAGCATCTTGTTGCACAGGGTTTTAAAGGCTACGTGGACGAAAAGGGAAACGCAGACCGATCAAATAGAGCAGAATTTGTGAAGTTGGGGAAAGAACTTATAACAGCCCCCTAACCCCCTGAAGAAGGAATTAGAGAGCGTTTATAGAGGTGATAAAAATAAAAATATTGATAATTTAATATGAATAAAGATAATATAAGTCAAAGTTCTGAACTCCCCCTTCAGGGGGTTGGGGGGTTGATTTCTATCTCTCAATTCTACGGGAAGGACAGCCGTTTTGTTATTGCCGGAGGAGGAAACACATCGTATAAAAATCAGGAAAAAATATGGGTGAAAGCCAGTGGGTCATCGTTGGCAACCATTACGGAAGAAGGTTTTGCGGTGCTGGATCGTGAAAAATTAAACCTGATGTCGGAAAAAGTGTACAGCGCCGACACAAGCGAACGCGAAGAACAGGTGAAAAATGATTTGGCATATGCAACCATTACCAAAGGAAAACGCCCGTCGGTAGAAACTTCCATGCACAACGTGATCAATTATGCATTTGTAGTTCACCTGCATCCTACGGCAGTAAACGGTTTGATGTGTTCGCAAAATGCAGAAGCCGATTTGATAAAACTCTTTGGAGAGAAAACACTTTATGTTGAATATACTGACCCGGGATATGTTTTATTCAAAAAAGTGGATGACAAAATAAAAGCATTTCGCGCAAAATTCAATGAAGAACCGAAAGTGATCTGGTTACAAAACCACGGAATTTTTGTTGCTGCCGATACAATAGATGAAATAAAATGTATTTATCAAGAAATATTTAATACATTAGATAAAGAAGCCCCCCAACCCCCTAAAGGGGGAGTAAGTATTCCACCTTCAGGAGGTAAGGGGGCTGAAATTCTTCCTGCTATCCGCATGATGCTTTCTGATGATGGTTTGAAAACCCTCAAAGTTCGCAATAACGAACTGGTGAAATATTTTTCCGAAAGTTCCGAAAATCAACGGAATATTGCCCGACCATTTACTCCTGATGCCATTGTTTATTGCAAATCGAATTACATTTTCCTGAACGTTGAAACACCGGAAGCTATTCTGGAAGAAGCCGGAAAAACAATTTCAGGTTTTACCGAGAAATTTGGTTATCAGCCCAAAGTACTGTTAATCAAAGGAATTGGTTTGGTTGCGGCTGGTGATAATGCTGCGCAATGCGATATAATTCTGGATGTGTTTGAAGATGCAATGAAAATTGCCACCCTCTCACAGTCATTTGGAGGTGCGCACCCTATGACACAGGCTCAGATAGATTTTATCGATAACTGGGAAGTGGAAAATTACCGCCGGAGTGTTGCTGCAGGAGGTGTTACGGGTCGTGCTGAAAACAAAACCATTATCGTAACCGGTGCAGCACAGGGTTTTGGTGAAGGAATTGCACGCAATCTTTTACAGCAGGGTGCCAATATTGTGGTGGCAGATTTGAACGAGGAGGTTGGAAATGCCACCGTAGCTCACTTTAATGAAATAGCCAAAAGCAACCGTGCCATTTTTGTAAAGACTAACGTAAGCGAAATACAAAGTATCGAGAATCTGATACAGCAAACAATATGCAATTTTGGAGCCGTGGATTGTTTCATCAGCAATGCAGGAGTGCTGCGAGCAGGAAGTCTGGAAGACATGACACCCGAAAATTTCGATCTCGTAACTAAAATAAATTACAATGCTTATTTCTACTGCGCAAAAGTAGTGAGTCGGGTAATGAAACTGCAGACTAAATATGCTTCTGAGAACTATTACACTGATATTATTCAGATAAATTCGAAATCCGGTCTGCGGGGCAGTAAAGCTAACTTCGCTTATGCCGGCGGTAAATTCGGAGGTATTGGTCTGACACAGTCTTTTGCCCTGGAACTTGCACCTCACAGAATAAAGGTAAACTCCATTTGTCCCGGTAATTTCTACGACGGACCACTATGGAGTGACCCGCTTAACGGACTTTTCGTTCAGTATCTGAATGCAGGAAAAGTGCCCGGAGCAAAAACCATCGACGATGTAAAAGCGTTTTATTTGTCGCAGGTTCCGATGCGAAAAGGCTGTACACCCGAAGATGTCACCAAAGGTGTACTGTATCTCATGGAACAATGCGGCGAAACCGGACAAGCATTACCAATTACCGGAGGGCAGGTGATGCTTTCATAGACAAAAGACAAAAGATCAATGATATGCATAATTTCAGGAAATTAACTATTTGGATAAAATCAATGAATTTTGAAAATATTCAAAACCAAATCATTGAACTTCAAAAAATGATAACTGTATTTAAAAACAAACGGGAATAATTATTATTTCAAAGACGAAAGTATTTGTCTTTGTTCTTTATTCTTTATTCTATAAGTCTAAAAAAATGAAAACAAAAGCAATCCGCTTATACGGCAAAAAAGATCTTCGGATGGAAGAGTTTGAGTTGCCGCAGATTAAAGAGAATGAAATTTTAGCCAAAGTTGTTTCGGACTCGCTGTGTATGTCATCGTACAAGGCTTCAACACAGGGAACTGATCACAAACGAATTCCGAAGGATGTCGCTGAAAATCCTATCATCATCGGGCACGAGTTTGCCGGCGAGTTGGTTGAAGTGGGAGCAAAATGGTCGCATAAATTTAAAGCCGGAGACAAATTTTCCATTCAGCCCGCGTTAAATTTTGAAAAAGGACCGGTCGGAGTTCTTAGTGCGCCCGGTTACAGTTATCAATATATTGGAGGTGATGCCACGTACGTGATTATCCCCACCGAGGTGATGGAAAAAGACTGTCTGCTACCTTATCACGGAGAGGGGTTTTATCCGGCTTCGCTGGCTGAGCCTTTATCCTGTGTGATAGGTGCCATGCATGCCAATTATCACATAACGCCCGGCAGTTATATTCACAAAATGGAAATTGTGGATGGTGGAAAAATGGCAATTCTGGCCGGAGTTGGTCCGATGGGACTGGCAGCTATCAATTATATTTTACACCGTGAAGACCGTCGTCCCTCATTGGTGGTTGTGACCGATGTTGATCAAAGTCGTCTCGATCGGGCCGCAACGCTTTATACTGTTCAGTCCGCAGCTTTACGGGGTATTCAGTTGATTTACATCAATACCGGAAACATGAAAAATCCGGTCGAAGAACTAAAAGCAATCACAAATGGTGTCGGATACAATGATGTATTTGTTTTTGCTCCTGTTGGTCCTGTTGTCGAGCAGGCAGATGCAATACTTGCATTCGACGGATGCCTCAATTTCTTTGCTGGTCCTTCTGATCCTAATTTCAGTGCAAAGTTTAATTTTTATAATGTTCATTATGGCTACACACATGTTGTTGGTACCAGTGGAGGAAATAACGACGATATGGTAGAAGCCCTCCGAATAATGAGCAAAGGACTTGATCCTGCCGGACTTATTACCCATATCGGAGGACTCGATGCGGTGATTGAAGCAACGAATCATCTTCCCGAAATTCCCGGTGGAAAAAAATTGATATATACCCATATCACAATGCCTTTGACTGCTATTGAAGATTTTGCAGGATTGGGTGAAACCGATGATTTATTCAGAAATCTGGCTGAAATATGCAACAGGTATAATGGACTTTGGAACGTGGAAGCAGAAAAATATTTGTTAGAAAATTGCCCCCCCAACCCCCTAAAGGGGGGACTTCGGGAGCGAGTATCAACAATTTAAATCTTATTACAAATATATAAATCAAATAATTCCCCCTTTAGGGGGTTAGGGGCAAATATGAAACAACTCGATGTAAAAATGATGCATCCGGTAGAACAAATCAATGTGATTATTGAACGTATCTACCGCAGTGGAATGACCACCACCTCAGGAGGCAACATCTCCATTAAAGATGAAAATGGCGATATCTGGATTACTCCATCCGCCGTTGACAAGGGAAACCTTACGACCAAAGACATTATGTGTGTGAAAAAAGACGGAACGGTGGTAGGTCCTCACAAACCGTCGTCGGAATTTCCGTTTCACAAAGCCATTTTCGAAGCAAGACCGGAGTTGAAAGCGGTAATTCATGCACATCCGCCTGCATTGGTGGCTTTCAGTATTGCCCGAACCGTTCCCGATACCAAGATTGTTCCTCAGGCGCATAATATCTGTGGTGATATTGGTTTTGCCGAATATGGCTGTCCAGGAAGCGAAGACTTGGGCGAAAAAATCGCCAGACAATTTAAAAATACCAGTTATAAGGCTGTGATAATGGAAAATCACGGCGTGGTGTTGGGAGGGACAGATATGATGGACGCCTATCAGCGGTTCGAAACACTCGAATTTTGTTGCCGTACCATCATCAATGCCAAAAAACTTGGCGGTGTAAACTATCTGACAGATGAGGAAGTATCAAAATATGTTCATCATATTCCATCCAATGTTCCTCATTTTATGGATATTTCGTATCCTTCCGATGAACGGGCATTACGTTCTGATATGGTGAAGATTATACGCCGTGCCTGTAATCAGGGACTGATGATTTCTACTTATGGAACAGTCTCTGTAAGATGGAAAGATGGCGATTTCCTGATTACACCCCGCGATGTGGCACGTTGGGACATTATGCCAGAAGATATTGTACAAATAAAAAACGGAATGGCTGAAGCCGGAAAAACTCCAAGCCGTTCGGTGGCGCTGCATCAGCGGATTTATCAGTTGAACCCACATATCAATTCAATCATCTGCACACAACCGGTTAATCTGATGGCACATGCCGTGAGCGGCAAAAAATTCGATGTGCGCACTATACCCGAAAGCTGGATTTTCCTGCAGGATGTTCCATCCATTCCGTTCGGAAATATTTACAAAGAAATAGATGAAGTGGCTCAGATGTTTGCCGATAACCGGGTGATCCTGGTTGAAAACGACAGCGTTTTTGTCACCGGCGATAAATTGCTCAACACGTTTGATTATCTTGAAGTTGCCGAATTCTCTGCCAATTCGCTGGTTATGGCAACCTCCATTGGCGAACTGAAACCCATGGGCGATAAGGAAATAGACGAACTTCGTGTAGCGTTCAATGTGAAGTAACGAACTCCAAAATTTCCCTCAGTGGAGATTTGAGATATAGCGTCCGGTTGATTTTTTCAATCGGGCGTTTTTGCTAATTTTGTGATGATTTGGATTATTAATTTGTCACACAATCATCTGAAAAATTAATTCTGTAAAAAGTTCCCATTGAAGGGGATTAAGAGGCAGACCCATGAAAATTCTTTTTTCCACATCCACTTCGCCTTCGTTTAATTTGGCAACCGAAGAATATTTATTTTCTTATAAATCAGAAGAATATATCTTTTTGTACATAAACCAGCCAAGTGTGGTAATCGGTTGCAATCAGGCGGTGAGCAATGAAGTGAATATGGATTTCTGTTTTCAGAATAATATTCAAATTGTCAGGCGTTTATCGGGTGGTGGCGCTGTTTATCACGATGAGGGAAACCTGAACTTCTGTTTTATTCACAATAAGAGATCCGAACAGTCTTCCCTGAGTGTCGGCTTTTTGAAGCCAGTCATAAATGTCCTTCACTCGATGAATATACCTGTTGAAGCAGGTAAACGCAAAGACCTGTGGCTGGATAATTTTAAGGTATCGGGGACGGCTTCACATATTTCAAG
>Ga0116171_10002244_pt1 | contig 18486 bp, 13 predicted proteins | sample AD_JPNHW2_MetaG_FD_89798 | JGI IMG/M metagenome (GOLD analysis project Ga0116171, IMG submission 89798) | Active sludge microbial communities of municipal wastewater-treating anaerobic digesters from Japan - AD_JPNHW2_MetaG | ecosystem: Engineered > Bioreactor > Anaerobic > Digestate | place... | reverse complement strand
GTGTGTCCAAGGCTTCCTCAATCAGCTGGGCTTCCTCGTCATCGTCGGTCTCTTCGAGGAGGGCTTCCAATTTCTCTCCAATCCCCTCTCCGCCAATTTGGGAGAGCGCCCAGATGGCTTCGTGACGCACGTCGCTGTCCACCTCGTTTTTTAGTGCTTTGACCAGGGTTTGGCGGGCCTTCTGCAGGCTGAGTTCGCCAGCGGCGTGGAAGGCCTGGGCGCGGACAGCGGGGTTTTCGTGGGTTAAGGTCGCGAGCACGTTTTGGTCCCATTGCTCGTCAGCTGAACGCCCCATGGCAAACAGGGCGCTTTCCACCCAATCCAACTCCTGGCGTGCGAAGGCCGCGCGGATTAACTGGGGCACGTCGGCATGGTTTGAAAAACCGAGCGACTCCAAAGCCCGCCGACGCACCAGGTCGGAGGGGTCCGCGTGGTGCGCGGCCAACAAAGCGCGTTCAATCCGGTCAATCAAGGCCTGGTGCGCGTCTGTCAAGCCTGCCAGGCGCACCCCCAACACGTTCGCGGCGGCAGCACGCACCTGCCCGCCCCGCGTGGTGTCAGTCAGAATATCCAGGTACGCGGCGGCCAGCCGGCGGTCTTCTTCTTCAAAGAGCAGGTCGATGGCGGATTCCACCACCTGGTCATCGGCGTCTTCAAGGGCGATGCGGCCCATCTCCTCGAACATGAGCATGGGGTCGCTCTCGGCCAAATCCACCAGGTCCGAAACCAGGTTGCGGCGGCGTTGGAGGGGCACATTGGGCCAGGCCTCACGCAATACCCGAGTGTTGGCGCTGGAAAGGTCGGAAAATTGATATAAAAGCTTGGGAGGAAACAGGGTTTCCTCATCCATGAGCGCTTTAATCAGGTCATCAAGTTGGATGGGTGTTTCCATGGCAGCTCCTGATCAGGGTTGAAGAACCGGGTTGACAAAGTCCTGCACCGTGATGTAAATCATCAGGGCAATCAGCAGGAAGAAGAACACAGAATTAATCGCGTTCACGACATTCTGGGGAATGCGTTTCTTGAAGAACAGCTCCGGAAGGAGTAAAACAATCTGTCCGCCGTCCAAAGCGGGGATGGGCAGCAAATTGGTGATGCCCAGGGCAATGGACAGCATGGAAATGACCGAGAGGCGGTAGATGGGCAGTGGCGTCGCCGTGGCAATCGTGCTGGTTTGGTCCATCTGGCTGGCGTTGCTGAAAATGTCAAAAATGCCCTTGATGCCAACCACGCGAGCGTCCGAGGGGTTTATCACACCGCGGATAAGGTTGACCGGCAGCATGAGGGTCTGTTGCACCTGCATGCCAAAGGTCTCAAACGCCCTCCCCACGGAGGGGAAGAAGGGTAGCGGCTCCAGCGGGTTGGTCAGGCTGATTCCCAGGGCGCCCTGACCGGCCGGTGGGTTGACGCGCGGCGTAGCGGTCGTCGTCAGGGTTTGGCCATCCCGGCTAATCCCGATGCTGATTTCCTTGCCCAGGTTGGCCTTAATTAGGTCCTGGAGGGTTTCCATGCTGGTGATGGGTGTGCCAGCAATGCTGGTGATCAAATCCCCGGCCCGCAGGTCAGCCTGCTGGGCGGGCGAGCCCTGGATGACCTCAGAGACCAAAACGCGGGACGTATCAGCGGTGCCGACCGCGTTAAACATGATGATGAGAATGATGATGCCAGTGATAAAGTTGAAGGTGGCACCGGCCAGCAGAATGAGCAGGCGCTTCCAGGCAGGCGCGGAGAGCATGCCACCCTCAACGCCTTCTTCCGTCTCACCTTTGGGGCGGACAAAGCCACCAAACGGGATCCAGTTGAGCGTGACGTCCGTCCCTTTCCAGGTGAAAAGCTTCACCAGGCGGGGAGGGTAACCAAATCCGAATTCCTCGACCTCGATACCCAAGGCTTTTGAGACCAAAAAATGTCCCAGTTCATGCACGAAAACCAGCAGTCCAAATGCCAGGACAAACTGGAGAATTGTCAAAAATAGATCCATGGTTAATTTCCTCTCGGCGGTATTATACCTATAATAGGAGATGGGTATTTGATTGGCATTAATTTCGTACCATGTTTGCAATCCGTCACCCAGGCCGGCCGCGCTTGGAATGCCCGTAGGGTATAATCCTGGCCATGGCTTTGTTGGTATCCCTCGATATTGAGACAACTGGACTGGACCCCAGTTCTGACAGCATCATCGAAATTGGGATGGTGAAATTCAGCGAAAAACGCGTGGAGGCGGAGTATGCCTCCCTCGTTAATCCACGCAAGCCCATCAACAGCTTCATCACCAATCTTACCGGCATCAGTAATAGCATGGTCCAAAATGCCCCGTTGCTGGTGGATATCCTGCCGCAAGTGCTGGATTTTGTGGGTGATGCCCCGATTGTTGGCCACAATATCGGCTTTGATTTGAGCTTTTTCTACAAGATTGGCGCGCTCAAAAACAACGTCAGCATCGATACCTACGAACTCGCGTCGGTGTTGATGCCCATGGCCCCACGCTATGGCCTCGGGTCGCTCGCACACCAGCTTGGTGTCATTCAAAACTCGGCCCATCGCGCCCTGGAGGATGCCAAAACCACCCAGGCAGTCTACGCCAGGTTGATTGAAAAAATCGAGGAACTGCCCATCGAACTCGTCGCGGAAATTATCCGGCTGAGCGAGGGCGTCAATTGGAAGGGCGAAACCGCTTTCAGGGCGGCACTGCAACGCATGAGCCGGGCTGGCATCCGTCCACGCCAGGGCTCAGATGAAAGCGGCGGCTTGTTGTATTCGCTTGCCAAGGGCGAAAGGATGAAACCCCTGGTGCCCACCGAGCATCCCCTCCCTTTGGATGTGGACAAGCTGGCGGAGACCCTGGAGCCGGGCGGCGAGTTCTCGCGCCATATCCCCGATTTTGAGCACCGCAGCCAACAGGTGGAAGTGCTCAAATCCGTGGCCAAGGCTTTTTCAAACGGTGACCACCTGATGGTGGAAGCTGGCACGGGTACGGGAAAATCTCTGGCTTACTTGATTCCGGCGGCCTGCTGGGCTATCCAGAATGGCGAAAGGGTGGTTATCTCAACCAACACCATCGCCCTGCAGGACCAGCTGATGCAAAAAGACATCCCGGACCTGGTAAAAGCGCTTGACCTGGACCTGCATGTCAGCCTCCTGAAAGGCCGGGGCAATTACCTCTGCCCGCGGCGGCTGACCCTCATGCGCCGACGCAAACTGGAAACCGCGGACGAGCTGCGCGTGCTGGCCAAAGTGCTGGTCTGGCTACAGCACAGCGCCAGCGGTGACCGTGCGGAAATCAACCTGAACGGACCGGTGGAACGCATGGTTTGGTCGCGTATGTCCGCCGAAGATGAAGGCTGCAAACTTGAGACCTGCCTCAAGCGCAGTGGCGGACGCTGTCCTTTTTACAAGGCCCGCACCAGCGCGGAAGGGGCGCACATCGTTGTGGTCAACCACGCGTTGCTCCTGGCAGACGCGGCCACCGAGAACCGTGTGTTGCCGGCCTACAACTACCTGATAGTGGACGAAGCACACCACATGGAGGCTGCCACCACGGACGCGATGTCGTTCCGCTTGCGGGCGGTGGATGTGAGCCGCCTTGTGCGTGAACTTGGCAGCGCCGAACAGGGTTTGATGGGCCGCTTGCTAAAACTCTCGGAAGATTTGCTCAAGCCCGCCGACCTCGCCGCGCTGACCAACGCGGTTGAAATCGCGACGGACAAAGCCTTCCACTTTGACACGGAAATGACCGCTTATTTCAAGGCCCTGGATTACCTGCTGGAGGAAGTCCGGGATGGCAAACCCCTGGGAACCTACCCCCAGCAGGAACGCATCCAGCCGGCCACCCGCACGCTGCCGGCCTGGATGGACGTGGAATTAGCCTGGGAACAGGCCCGGGAAGACCTGGATGACCTCCAGGCCCAGCTCAAAATCATCCGGGAAGGGCTGCGAGGGCTGGCGGAATCCGAGGTGGAAGACGCGGAAGACCTGCTGGGTACCCTGGGCACGATGTATGGCGGTCTTCAAGAAATCGGTACCAACGTGGACAGCCTCACCATGTCGCCCGAAATTGACCAGATTTACTGGGTGGAACTCGACCCACTTCAGCACCGTCTGACGCTGCAAATTGCCCCTCTGCACATCGGCAGGCTGATGGAAAAGTACCTTTGGCATGAGAAAACCAGCATCGTGTTGACCTCGGCCACGCTTACCACGCAAGGTGAGTTCGACTACCTACGCGAGCGGCTGAACGCGGAAGATGCGAACGAACTCACCGTCGGTTCGCCTTTCGACTACGAGAATTCCGCGCTCATCCTGATTGCCAAGGACATTGCCGAACCCAACGATAGTTACGGGCACCAGCGCGCGACCGAAGACACGCTCATTCGCCTGGCAAAGGCCACTGGTGGGCGCATGCTGGCCTTGTTCACCTCCTACGCCCAACTGCAAAAGACCTCCAAGGCCATCGAAGCACCGCTAGCCAAGGCGGGCATCACTGTCTATGAACAGGGGGAGGGGGCTTCAGCCTCAGCGTTGCTGGACATCTTCAAGGAAACACCCCGGGCGGTCTTACTTGGCACCCGCGCGTTTTGGGAAGGCGTGGATGTGCCCGGAGAAGCGCTTTCCGTACTGGTGATTGTCAAGCTGCCCTTTGATGTGCCCTCCGATCCGGTTGTGGCCGCGCGGTCCGATAGCTTTGACGACCCTTTCCGTGAGTACAGCTTGCCGGAGGCCATCCTCAGGTTCAGACAGGGGTTCGGCCGACTTATCCGCACCCAAACGGACCGCGGTGTGGTGGTCATCCTCGACCGGCGGGTGATTAGCAAGGCTTACGGCCGGAATTTTATGGAATCGCTGCCCAAGTGCACAGTCGTCCAGGGCTCCCTTCTCACCATCCCGGAGCAGGCCGCCAGGTGGCTGAACCTGTAGGCCCGCGCTTTTAAACTCAACGCGGAAACCCTCCCAAAAGCATCCCATCGTTTTCTTTTCGCTGGAGCGGGCCGTTTCCGGGTTGGGTTTTTACCTGCCTGGGCCTGGCTGCCCGCCGGATTTTGGGTGTTTTTTGTAGAAGCGTTCCCTCGTTCAAGTTTGACATTGATGAGAAGATTCGTTACACTAAGTTTAGAAACTTTTCTATCAATTTACGAAGGAGTGAAAAATGGCTTACAGTTTCAAGAATTCAAAAGGGAAAGAATATTTCCTCCATGTGAAAAAGGTAAAACGCGCCAGCGGCAAGGAGACTGAACTTTTCTACTTCACCACTGAAATCCGCAAAGGACAGGAAGTGGAGAAAGTCCCCGCGGGGAAAAAGGTCATCGAGCTTCCCTCCGGCCTGCCCGTTCTGAAAAAGGTCTAAAACACAAGGCCAGGGTATTCCCTGGCACTTAATGGAAGACGGTTCAAGCGATTGAACCGTTTTTTTGTTTTCCAAAATGGCATGGATATTGCTACTGACAAAATACACTTATTGTATTTAAGGAGCATCAAATGAACAGGAAAGCCGTAGTAATAATTATTTTCATCGTGGCGCTGACCCTGGTGGGGTGCGAACGCTCAGCATCCACATCCCCGGTGGCGATTCCTGAAGTTATTGATACAGTCAACACGCCGTTGCCAGTGGACCAGCAAATCCTGAATGCCACCACCACCGCCCAGGCCATCATGAAAGACTTCAACCAACCCACCACGTTGGTGATTAATGCCCAGGGCACCAGCGTGGCAGTTACCCAGATTCCTCCCACGGTCACCCCCATTGGCACCGCCACACCAACCCCATTACCCGCCACCCCTGTGATGACCAAGCCAACCACATGGACCGTGCAGGGTGGTGAGAGCGTATACTGCCTGGCGCGCCGCTTTGACGTGGACCCGGGCGACATGCTCACCCTGAACAACTTGTACGCTGGCAGTATGTTGAGCATCGGGGACGTTTTGGAAGTCCCACAGAGTGGCAGCTGGCCAAGCGACTCACGCAGGGTGCTGGACCATCCCGACACCTGGACGGTCTCCGCTGGCGAAACAGTTTACGGCATCGCCTGTGAGTATGGCGATGTGTGGCCCGAGCAGATCATCGCGGTCAACGGGTTGAAAGCGCCGTACGACCTGGAAGCCGGCCAAATCCTTCAGATACCGTAATGCAGAATGCAAATTTTTCAACAGCGGGACGGAACGTCCCGCTGTTTTTTTTGTGTCCCCGGCGACCACCCAGCAAGGGTAAAATTGAAGCTGGCAAACCCTGGCATGGTGAGGCAACATGGAATCAACCTTTATTAAAGCTGACAAGGATATCGCTGCGATGCGTACCCTGTTACAAAAATCGGGTGAGCAAAGCATGTTGGTTGATTTTGAAGAGATGCTGCTGCTTGATTCCATCCGCGCCGCTTGCCGTTTGTGGTGGCATGGCGAAAGCCTGGCTGGGTTCGCGCTGGTGGATTGCTACAATAACCTGTGGTTTGAGCTGGATGAAGCCTTCCGAATCCAGGATCTTGAAAGAGAGGTTGTCGCGTGGGGCGCCAAGTTAATGTCCCAACGCAATTCCATTAACAGCCGGGAAGACACGTTGGATGTCTGTCTGTCTGCCAGGAACGATTGGCAGCTGGGCGTGGTGGAGAGGGCCGGCTTTAGCAGGCAAGCCATTGAGGCGCTTTCCTTTCGCCTGGGGTTGGCAGACCTCGGCCCGGAGATGGCGCTTCCCGTGGGTTACGTGATTCGTCCCGCGATTGGGGAGGTTGAGGTGGACGACTTGGTCAGTTTGCACCGGCAGGCCTTTGGGACGGAGCACATGGACCGCGATCAAAGGTTGGCCATCATGCGTGCCCCTGGTTATGTGCCCGCGTTGGACCTGGTGGCGCTCACCCCGGCAGGAAAAATGGCTGGCTTTTGCATCGGCAGCCTCGACACCCAAAAATCGGAGATTGGGTACACCGACCCCATCGGCGTCATCCCAACAGAACGGCACAAAGGCCTGGCACCAGCGCTGGTTGACCGTTGCCTGCGCGGTTTGAAAAACGAAGGCGCTCGCGAGGCACGGCTGGGAACCAGCAGCGATAATGTGGCCATGCGCGGCGTGGCAGAAAAGCTCGGTTTTAAGCTTTTGGAGCGGCGCTGCTGGTACTCGCTCGAGGTTGGGGACGCGTTGAAAAGCATCATTAAATCTTTTTTTGAAGAGGACTGAATGGAACCACGATACAAACTCATTTCGCGCGAAAAAGTGTTGGAGGCACATGCCTTTGACGTGGAAAGGATTATCTTTCAACTGCCAGATGGCAAGCAAAGGACGTACGACCTGGTGGACCACGCCAACGCGGTCACCTTGCTGCCAATTGACAGGCAGGGAAATGTCTACTTTGTCACCCAATATCGTCTCGGGGCCGAGGCCCTGGTGCTTGAGCTGCCGGCCGGCGTGATGGATGAGGGGGAGATGCCGGTAGAAACGGCCCGCCGCGAGTTACGCGAGGAAATCGGCATGGACTGCCGCGAGCTTATTTCGCTGGGTGGCATGTACATGGTGGCAGGGTATTCCAACGAGTACATGAACCTCTTCCTGGCCTCCGACCTGTTACCCTCGCCGCTGGAGCAGGACGAAGACGAGTTTCTGACGCTTTCCATCATCCCCATCAGACAGGTCTTCAAAATGGTACGCGAGGGCGTCATCCAGGATGGTAAAACCCTCTGCGCGCTTTTCCTGGCTCAGCCCTGGCTGCTTAAAAAGTACCCGGATTTGCTGGCTGATTGAGACCGAAGCCGGCCTGCAAAAACGCTTTATTGCGTTACAATAATAAAGTATTGACCAGCACCATGCAGTGCGGGTTACTTTAGCATGTAGTGGCAAAGAGATTCCGCCAATAATAGATTCAAGGAGCAAAAGAATGAAACGAGAAATGGTCATGACTGACGCCAACGAGGCGACCGCTTACGTCGCATATCGGCTCAACGAAGTGATCGCTATCTACCCCATTACGCCTTCATCCACCATGGGTGAATTCGCGGACCAATGGATGGCAGAAAATGTAAATAATATTTGGGGCACGATACCGACCGTGGTGCAAATGCAGTCCGAAGGCGGCGCCGCGGGTGCCGTGCACGGCGCGCTGCAGGCTGGCGCCTTGAGCACAACCTTCACCGCCTCCCAGGGCTTGCTGTTGATGATTCCCAACATGTACAAAATTGCCGGTGAACTCACCCCGACCGTTTTCCATGTTTCAGCCCGTTCGCTCGCCTCCCAGGCTCTTTCCATCTTTGGCGACCACCAGGATGTGATGGCTTGCCGGGCTACTGGCTTCGCCATGCTTGCGAGCAACTCTGTCCAGGAAGCCCAGGACACTGCCGCCATCGCCACCGCGGCGACCTTGCGCGCCCGGGTTCCCTTCCTGCACTTCTTTGATGGCTTCCGCACCTCGCACGAAGTCAACAAGATGGAGCGCCTGACCGATGAGGACCTGCGCCAACTGGTTAACGAAGACATGATTCTCGAACTCCGCAAACGTGCCCTCAGCCCCGACCATCCTGTGCTGCGTGGCAGCGCCCAAAACCCGGATGTCTACTTCCAGGGCCGTGAAACGGTCAACCGCTATTACGACGAAACCGTGCGTATCGTTGAAGAAGAGATGGACCGCTTTGCTGACCTGACCGGACGGCAATATCGTGTGATGGAATACTACGGCGCCCCAGACGCGGAGCGTGTGATTGTCATCATGGGCTCTGGAGCCCAGACTGCCAGCGAGACGGCCAAGTTCCTGATGGCACGTGGCGAAAAAGTGGGTGTGGTCATCGTACGTTTGTACCGCCCATTCTCCGTAAAGCACCTGATGGACGTTCTGCCGGCCAGTGTTCGGAAAATCGCCGTGTTGGACCGCACCAAGGAACCTGGCTCAACGGGTGAACCCCTGTACGTGGACGTTGCAAACGCGGTGCGCATTGGGCTGGAAGATGGCCTCGCCAAGTTTGAGAAAATGCCCCTGGTTACCGGCGGCCGCTACGGTCTGTCCTCCAAGGACTTCAACCCGGCCATGGTCAATGGCGTATTTGAGGAACTCAAAAAAGATCATCCCCGCCGCCAATTCACCGTCGGCATCATTGATGATGTCACCAACCTCAGCATTGAGTACGACCACACCTTTGAAATCCTGCCCGAAAACGTGGTGCAGGCCATGTTCTTTGGCCTGGGCTCCGATGGCACCGTGGGCGCGAACAAAAACTCCATCAAGATTATTGGTGATGAGACCAACAACTTCGCCCAGGGCTATTTCGAGTACGACTCCAAGAAATCTGGTTCACTGACGGTATCCCACCTGCGTTTTGGTCCGGATGAGATTAAAGCTCCTTATTTCATCTCCGAAGGGGAGGCCAATTTCCTGGCCTGCCACCAGGTCAGCTTCGTGGACCGGATTGACCTCGTCAAATACGCGCGCAAGGGCGGCACCTTCCTGCTCAACAGCATCTATGGACCCGATGAAGTTTGGGATACCCTGCCTGCTGAGATGCAGCGCCAGATTATCGAGAAGCAGCTCAAGTTCTACGTCATCGACGCTTACAAGGTTGCTGAAGCGACCGGCATGGGCCAGCGTATCAACACCATCATGCAGACCTGTTTCTTTGCGATTAGTGGCATCCTGCCCAGGGACGAAGCCCTGGCGGCTATCAAGCACTCGATTGAAAAAACCTACAGCAAACGCGGTGAGGCCGTGGTTCAAAAGAACTTTGCGGCTGTCGATACTGCCGTTTCCCACCTGCACCTGGTGAACTATCCCAGTACGGTCTCCAGCCAGATTACCCGCCGCGAACCAGTCCCTGCTGACGCGCCGGATTACGTGCGCGAGACGCTTGGCGCCATCATTGACCGCCGTGGCGACCAGGTGCCCGTGAGCCAGATGCCCGTGGATGGCACCTTCCCGACCGGCACCACCCGCTACGAAAAGCGGAACATCGCGCTCGAGGTCCCCGTGTGGGAACCCGATATCTGCATCCAGTGCGCGCGCTGTTCCTTCGTTTGCCCGCATGCTGCCATTCGCACCAAGATTTACAAGAATGAATTGCTCGCCGAAGCCCCAGCGGCCTTCAAGCACGTTGACTCCAAGGCCAAGGACTGGAAGGAAGGTTATTCCTGGACCGTCCAGGTGGCCGTGGAAGACTGCACCGGTTGTGGTTTGTGCGTGGCCAACTGCCCAGGCAAAGACAAGACCGACCCGAACCGCAAGGCCATCAACATGGCACCCCAGCCGCCCATCCGCGAGCAGGAAGTGGTCAATTGGGAATTCTTCCTCAAGCTGCCACTGATTGACCGCGCGACAGTCTCGCCCCACCTGGTCAAAAACTCGCAGCTGTTTGAACCCTTGTTTGAGTTCTCTGGCGCTTGCGCGGGCTGCGGTGAAACCCCGTACATCAAGCTGGCTTCCCAGTTGTTTGGGGACCGCATGGTCATTGCCAACGCGACCGGTTGTACCTCCATTTACGGGGGCAACCTGCCAACCACCCCCTACACCTTCAACGCCGATGGTCGTGGCCCTGCCTGGTCCAACTCACTGTTTGAAGACAACGCCGAGTTTGGCATGGGCATGCGCCTGACGATTGATAAGTTCACCGAGTACGCCCGCGAGCTGCTTGCCCGCAACGCGGCCCTGGTGGGCCAGGAATTGGCGGATGGCATCCTGAATGCCTCCCAGAAATCTGAAAAAGAAATCAGCGAGCAGCGTGCCCGTGTGGCCCTGCTCAAGACAGTCACCGCCGATAGCGAGGTCTTTGAACTGCGCCGGTTGAATTCACTGGCCGATTACCTGGTGCGTAAAAGCGTCTGGATTTTGGGTGGTGATGGCTGGGCGTACGACATCGGTTACGGCGGCCTGGACCACGTCCTGGCTTCCGGCCGGGATGTCAACGTGCTGGTGCTGGATACCGAAGTCTATTCCAACACCGGCGGTCAATCCTCCAAAGCAACCCCACGTGCCGCGGTGGCCAAGTTCGCGGCCAGGGGCAAGGACAAACCTAAGAAGGACCTGGGCATGATTGCCATGACCTACGGCAACATCTATGTCGGCCGGGTGGCGATGGGCGCCAATGACGCGCAGACCCTCAAGACCTTCATCGAGGCTGACGCCTACGAAGGGCCGTCCCTGATTATCGCTTACTCACACTGTATCGCTCACGGCGTGGATATGTTCAAGGGTCTCAACCAGCAGAAACTGGCTGTGGCTTCCGGCGCCTGGCAGCTGTACCGCTATGATCCCCGGCTCGAAACCGAGGGCAAGAACCCGCTGCAGCTCGACTCCAAGGCTCCAACCGTGAAGGTTTCTGAGTATGCATACAATGAGACCCGTTACCGCATGCTCCTGCAGTCTGATGAAGAGCGGGCTGAGCTCCTGATGAAAGCGGCCCAGTCGGACGCCGAGCGGCGTTGGTCCATTTACGAACAACTCGCGCAGATGGATTTTAGCAAGAAGGAAGCGGATGCCGGCGAGAGTACTCCCGCCGCGTAAAGCCAGGCGCTTGAACGCGGTTACTTAACTAAGGTAGAATAAACGATGACGTGCCTGTGCGCGTCATCGTTTTCTATACCTGCCCAGAAGGAGTGTTTATGGCAAATCTACAAACAACGTACTTGGGAATGCCAATCAAGAACCCCCTGGTGGCTGGTGCTTCCCCACTTTCCCAGCAATTGGACCTGGCTAAACAGCTGGAAGATTCTGGTGTTGGGGCGCTGGTCATGTATTCCCTGTTCGAAGAAGAAATCACGCACGACAGCCTGGAGCTGGATTACTTTCTCAACCGTGGCACCGAAACGCAGCCCGAGGCGCAAACCTACCTGGTTGAGCCATCAAAAATCGTCACCAGCGGGGACCGCTATCTTGAGCAACTTCGGCGCCTGAAGGACGCCCTGGAAATCCCGGTGATTGCCAGCCTAAACGGCAGCACGCGCGGAGGCTGGATTTCCCTGGCCCGGGAAATCGAAGCGGCCGGCGCGGACGCGCTGGAACTCAACATCTATTCCGTGCGGGCTGATCCAAGCCTGACCTCCGACCTGATTGAAAAGACATACACCACGCTAGTGCACGAAGTGAGCAGTTCCATCCATATCCCGGTGGCCATCAAGCTTTCGCCCTTCTTCACCACGCTTCCGCAGCTCTTCAGCCGTTTTGAAAAAGCCGGCGCGGCCGGCTTGGTGCTGTTCAACCGCTTTATGCAGCCGGATATCGACATCGAAACCCTGGAGGTGAACACGCGGGCACGGCTTTCCAGCCCCAGCGACCTCACCCTGCCAGTGCGGTGGATTGCCTTGGAATCCCCGCGCGTGAACGTTGATTTTGCCTTGAGCGGCGGGGTGCACAGCGCCACCGAGATGATTAAAGGTATCATGGCCGGCGCAAAAGTCACCCAGGTGGTCTCCAAGTTCCTCAAAAATGGGGTACAATCCGCGATGGGCATGTTAAGGGAGTTGAACGGCTGGATGGATGCCCATGATTACTCGTCAATCGATATGCTTCATGGCGTCATGGCCGAGGATAGGGTGGGCGAAGCGACGGCATACGAACGTGCGAACTACCTAAAAGCCCTGCGCAATTACCAGGAAAAATTTGTCTAGCATTCACGTACACGGGGAAGAGGCATGAGCGTCGTTGATGATATTAAGGCCCGTCTGGACCTGGTGGATATCGTCGGACAGACCGTAAAGCTGCGCCGGACCGGGCGCAACTATATCGGATTCTGCCCATTTCACAGCAACACGCGCACGCCCGCTTTCGTGGTCTTTCCTGAGACTCAAACATGGCGCTGTTTTGGCCAGTGCAACGAGGGTGGCGACCTCTTTGGCTACATGATGAAGAAGGAAGGTTGGGACTTCGCCGAGACGCTCAAGATGCTGGCTGAACGCGCCGGCGTCACCCTCACCCCCATGGCCCAGGTGGGCACACAGGATACCGTCCGCAAGGACGCGTTAATCAACGCGCTTGAAGACGCCGTCCAGTTTTACCGCCAGCAATTGGTGGGTACGGACGCCGGAAAACAAGCGCTGGAATACCTGCACAAGCGCGGGCTCACCGACGAAACCATTAAAATTTGGGGCCTGGGTTACGCCCCCAACGCCTGGGACGAACTAAGCAAGGAACTCAAGCGCAAGGGGCATTCCGAGCAGATTCTGCTCGATGCCGGCCTGCTCACCGAGAGGGAAGGGGGCGGCGGGTACGATAAATTTCGTCACCGTCTCATGTTCCCCATCCGCGACACCTACGGCAAAATGGCTGGGTTCGGGGGTCGCGTGCTCAACCCCGATGACGTCCCCAAGTATATGAACTCCCCGCGCACCGACCTCTTTGACAAAGGGCGGATTCTATACGGTCTGGATATGGCCCGCCAGGCCATCCGGGCCACTGAACAGGCTGTGATTGTGGAAGGCTACATGGATGTGATTGGGCTGCACCAGGCCGGGTTCAACAACGCTGTCTCCCCTATGGGCACAGCCCTGACCGAAGACCAGTTCCGGTTGCTCAAAAAGTTCACGCGTAACATCATCCTGGCGCTCGACCCCGATGCCGCGGGAGAGAAAGCCACCTTGCGTGGCCTGGAAACGGCTCGCAAAACCATGGACGAAGAGGGTGAAATCACCTTCGACTCCAAGGGGCTCCTGCATGTGGAGAGCCGCGTAAACGCGGATATCCGCGTGACCACCTTACCCAACGGACGCGACCCGGATGAAATCGTCCTGGCTGACGGCGAAGCCTGGCAGACCATCGTCAAAAACGCGCGTCCGGTGGTGGTGCACGTTATGGAAACGCTGGCGGCAGGCCAAAACCTGGAAGACGCGAAGGTGAAACGTGAGGTTGCCGCGCAAGTGTTGCCCCTGATTGATGACGTGGCCGACCCCGTGGAACGGGAAGCCTACCGGCAGCAGCTCGCCCGCCTCATCCGCGTGGATGAACGCGCGTTGGCCTTGCCATCCCAACCGATTGGGTCGGGTTCCAGGCGCAAGGCCAAGGATGCTGAGCCCACCGAGCCGGCCGGGCGCATCAGTTCCATCGCCCAGCGCAACCGCCTGATGGAGGAACACGCGCTGCGGTATTTGGTCAAGCAGCCCCACGAGCTCTACCTCATCAACCGTTCGCTGGGGCTCTGCGCGCTCTCACCACTTTCGGAAGAGGATTTTATCGAAGGCGATTTCAAGCATTACTTCAGGCTGCTCAAAGCGGCCCTGGAACAACAACTGGTCACCGCGGAGGAATACCTGGAAGAAAACCTGCCCGATATCCTGCAGGAGCCGGTGGACAGGGACCTGATTGAGAAGAGTGTTCCTCCCAGCGAGGACAAAATCAGGCAGGACCAGGTTCGCAACATCCTGCGCATGCGCCGAAACCTGGCCGAGGAGCGCATCCAACAAATCCTGATGTTGCAGGCGCAACCCGAAGGCAAACATTTTCTGCCCGAGGAAGAGCAAATGTTGTTGATGGAACAATTCCAGTTCCTTCGTCTCATTGATGCGGCCATGGACTCCAAGGAGGCCGGAGGCACTGGCAGGGAAACCGGGCATAAAGGCCGGTAAGCGGTATAAAAATGGATGACTACCTGGACGATTCAGACGAGCTAAAGAACAAGGATGAGGATGCCATCCTGGATGGTGAGAACGGCGCGTCTGATGACGAATTCCAGGGTATCGAGAACCTCCCCGAGCTGGATTTGCCAGCCATCCTCGAAGATCCCATCCAGCTTTACCTGCGGGAAATCAACCGCTTGGGCCTCCTGGAACCGGACCAGGAATTCCACCTGTCCATTTGCGTGCAAGCCGCCGAAAAGTTGAAGGAACCAGGCAAACGCGCGAAAGTCCTGGACGTAGAAGCTTATTACCAGGAGATTTCAACGCTTTGGGAACGCGTCCAGAAAGACGCGGATGGCTACAAGCTTGAAGGCCCCGCGCTCGTTGATATCTTGAAAGAAACCGCCAACCTCCACCGTGATTTTCAGACTAACATCCCCTCGTTCAGCCGCACCTACCTGGATGGCGAGCTCTGGGGGGGAGACCCGGACTGGGAGGCGTTCGCGCGCGATTTGATAGCATTCTTCATCGCGGTCTATCATCTGCCCCCTGATTTTACCGATAAACTCATCTACTGGGTGATGGAGTTGGGCACCTTGCCGGCCTGGGCCGACGTGGCCGTCGAAAGCCCCACCCAGGCGGAGATGACCCTCAGCCTGGACCAGGTCAAGGAGAATGCGCGTAAGGCCACCCACGCGCTGGTGGAATACAACCTCAGGCTGGTCGTCAGCATCGCCAAGCATTACAACAATCGCGGGATTGCCTTGATGGACCTCATCCAGGAAGGCAACATGGGGCTGCTACGCGCCATCCAAAAGTACGACCCTGCGCGTGGTTTCCGTTTCAGCACCTATGCCACCTGGTGGATTCGCCAGTCCATCAGCCGCTACATCCTTGAAAACGCGCGCACCATCCGCATCCCGGTGCACATGGTGGAGGCCATTAGCAAGCTCGTCAAGGTGCAGCACCAGCTCGTGCAGACCCTTGGCCGGGACCCCACCTTCGCGGAAGTTGCTATCGATTCAGGCTTCCTTTCTGAGGCCGACGCTGAAGCCATTCACGCCGCCCAAGGCAACCGCGACCTGCTCGACCCAGCCCTCCAGCATCGCTGGGATGAGGCTTCCCAGAAGGTTGAAGCGGTGCTCAAGACCGCCGAAGAACCCGTCTCGCTTGAAAGTCCGGTGGGGGATGAAGAAAACAGCACCCTGGGCGATTACATCGAGGATACCGACGCGATTGAGCCCATGGATGAAGTGCTCAAGGCGATGCTCAAGGATGCCGTGCAGCAATCCCTCGACAGCCTGACAGAGAAAGAACGCCAGGTGTTGGAGCTGCGTTTTGGTTTGAAAGATGGCATTTTCCACTCCCTCGAAGATATCAGTTCGCACTACAACCTGACCCGTGAACGCATTCGCCAGATTGAAAGCATGGCACTGCGTAAGCTGCGCGATCCCAAACGCGTGCGCGCCCTGCGCGATTTCTACCTGGACTGAGCCAATCGCCTGGCGCGCGTAGAGAAGGTGGCGCGAACACAGCCAGGTGTGACTTTTAGAATAGGAGGCCCTGGATGAACGAACCAGATGCATTACCTCCCACCTTGTATGAGAGGATTTACGCAAAGGTACGCGAAATCCCGCCTGGCAGGGTGGCCACTTACGGCTTGATTGCCCGGCTGACTGGTGGATGCACAGCCAGGATTGTGGGCTTTGCCATGGCCTCACTCACCAGCAAGGTGAGCCCGCCTGTTCCCTGGCAACGCGTGATTAATGCCAAAGGCATGATTAGCCCGCATGGCTATGGCGGGCTCGAGCAACGCGCCCGGCTGGAAGACGAAGGAGTCATTTTTAGTCCGTCAGGCAAAATTGACCTTGCAAGGTTTATTTGGGATGGAAATTGAAGCAACGCGAAGGTGTGAAAAAGGAAAAATTATGGAAATAACACGAGTTACCTGGCTAAGTATTCTCACGGCGGTTGGCTACCTCCTGATGGTAACGGTCAACGCGCTGGCCAACATCCTGCCGATAAACGGCATCGGCACCGGCGCTGTTTCCGATTCCTACCCGAACTTGTTTGCCCCGGCCGGCATCACCTTTGCCATCTGGGGGGTCATTTACATCCTGCTCGGCGTCTACACCCTCTACCAGCTGGGCCTTCTGGGAAGGCTGGATGCTGAAAAGAGCGCCCTGGTCCGCAAGGTGAACGTGCTCTTTCTCACCTCTTCGGTTGCCAACAGCGCCTGGATTTTCTGTTGGCATTACCGCCAAATTGGCTTGTCCGTCCTGCTCATGCTCGTCATCCTCGGCTGCCTGCTGCGCGTCGCGCTCACCTTGCGTGCTGCCCACCTGACCCGCGCGGAGCAATGGAAGCTGCGCGTCCCCTTCAGCGTCTACTTTGGCTGGATTACCATCGCGACCATCGCGAACGTCACGACCCTCCTGGTGGACTTGGGCTGGAATCGCTTTGGCCTGAGCGAGCCCGTCTGGACGGTCATCATCCTGGCAGTGGGTCTGCTGATTACCTCCCTCACCACCTTCAACAACCGGGACGTGGCCTTCGGATTAGTGCCGGTTTGGGCTTATGCCGGCATCCTGTGGAAACACCTGGACCCCGCCGCCTTCAACCGCGGTTATCCCCAGGTCATTGTGGCGGCTGGGGTTAGCCTGGTGGTGCTGGCCGTTGTTTTGGTATTGACAGCGCTGAAAAAAGACCGGACGGCTACTGGATGACGAAAACCATCACGCAGGCACAGGGAGGACCAGGATAAGGGCCAGGCATGTACACGATTCGCTTTTTTGATGAACCGGCGCGTTTTTTGGAAGAAATGCGGTCGCAATTTGAGTTGTATGAGACCCGCAACAGCCTGATTCACGGCGTGGCGACCAAGCTGGCCGGGGACTCCAAAGCTTACGGGCCTGAACAACCGCTGCTCGCGGTTGTCTGGAATGACCTGGGCATCGCCTGTTTCAGCGCGCTCATGACGCCGCCCAACCCCCTGATTGTCCAATCCGAAGTGGATGACGGCGAAGCGGTCAGTTTGTTTTGCACCGCGGCCTTGGAGGCTGGGTGGGCCATTCCCGGCGTGAACGGCCCCAGCGATGTGAGCGAAGTGGTCAGCGCCGAATTTCAGCGCCAAACTGGCCGGCTTGCCGTTCTTAAGGAACGCATGCTGGCTTATGAGCTCACGAAAGTGATTCCCCCCGCGGACCCAGGCGGTCTGTGGCGCAAAGCCACCAAGGATGATGACCTGGCTGTGCTACAAATGGCCTGGGCCATGGGGGACGAATTGCGGGTATACGTACGGCCGGCTTGGACGTTGGCCTCCATTCAAAGAGTCATCCAATTTGGGGCGGTGTATGTGTGGGAGGTGGAAGACCGGCCGGTCTCCATCGCGATGCGCAACCGTCCCACCCGGCACGCCATCACTGTCAGCAACGTATACACCCTGCCTGAATTTCGGGGTAAAGGCTATGCCAGCGCGAACGTGGCGGCGTTTTGCCAGCAGGAATTGGCACATGGTTACCAGCTGGTGAACCTGTTCACCGATTCCGCCAACCCGGTCAGCAACCATGTTTACCAGAAGATTGGGTTCAAACCGGTGTGCGAATACGCCCGGTTTGACTTCGGGGAATAATGCACAGACCTCATGCCGCCTTTGAGCACACAAGGCCTCTAAGAACATTGGGCTGAATTATGCTGCGAGGTGCGGCTGCTTGCATAAAAAATGGTGCGATTACCTAACGATCGCAGCCTACGTCGTCGCAAAACGATAATGCGTTTGTAGGGTGCGTTCTGGTTTTGAACGCACTAAAACGCTGATTGGGACCAATTTTACGCACTAGAAAAAATGTTGGTGCGATCAAATGAAGATCGCGCCTACGTCGTCGCACAACGATCATGCATTTGTGGGGTGCGTTCTGGTTTTGAACGCACAAGAACGGAAAGGACGAGGGGCTGTTCTGAGACAATTATGCTTTCTGCTCCAAATG
>Ga0116171_10002242_pt1 | contig 18501 bp, 18 predicted proteins | sample AD_JPNHW2_MetaG_FD_89798 | JGI IMG/M metagenome (GOLD analysis project Ga0116171, IMG submission 89798) | Active sludge microbial communities of municipal wastewater-treating anaerobic digesters from Japan - AD_JPNHW2_MetaG | ecosystem: Engineered > Bioreactor > Anaerobic > Digestate | place... | reverse complement strand
TGCATAGGCCGGGTGGGTCAGGGCACGGATCAGGTGCTGCCGCTCAAAAAAATGGTACCCGATGATGGCCTCGATTGCCTGCAGATCGTCCTTTTTTTCCATTATCTTCACTCACTCGTCAGCAGATAACCACATAAAGATCACGGACGGGGACAGTCCCCACGTACCCCGCCGGACTAGAGGGGGAAGATCTCCATGAGGATCTGGATACCAATCAGGATAAGGATAATACCGCCGAAGATTTCGGTTTTGTTCCCGAGAATTTTTTCGAGCCGCATACCGCAGATAACACCGGTGCAGGAGAATGCAAAACAGACCAGCCCAATCACAAGGGCCGGTACCAGCACCGCAGCGCCAAGCACACCGAACGAGACACCGACTGCGAGGGCATCGATGCTGGTCGCAACCGACAAGAGGAGGACCGGGATAAGGGAGAGACCAGTAAAATGTGCCTCCTCTTCGCCTCGCACCCCATCGTAGATCATCTTTATCCCGATACCGGCGAGCAGCAGGAACGCGATCCAGGGGCCGTATGCGGATATTTCCGTGTAGAGAGATGCGCCGGCAATCCAGCCGATGATCGTCATTCCGGCCTGGAAAAGACCAAAACAGGCAGCAATAACGAGGGCGGTCCTGGTGATCTGCGAACGGGTGGACGTCCCGATCGCAAGCGAGACCGCAAAACAGTCCATCGAGAGCCCGATCCCGATAAGGAGGCTGGTGAGAATATCCATGAAGTACCTTTGAATCTGGGACGGGGATTCACATAAAGCCACGGGATTTACAGGCCCCGGCATATCACCGGGTGATTCCCACATCAACCAAAAGCAATGAGGGACAGGGTAAATGCCGGCTTTCCCCTGGTGGGGCAGAGGAGGATCAGATCTCCTGATTCTTTACCACGGGTACCTGCCGGAGCACAAGTGCGGCCGAGTTCATGCAGTATCGTCTGCCCGTGGGCGGGGGGCCGTCATCGAATACATGCCCGAGATGTGCCCCGCACCTGGCGCAGAGCACTTCGGTGCGGTCCATGCCTCCGGATTTGTCCACGCTGGTGCGGATATTGAGCGATGAGACCGGCAGAGAGAAACTCGGCCAGCCGGTGCCGGAATCGAACTTGGACTCCGATAAAAAGAGCGCCGTGCCGCAACAGGCACACCGGTAGATACCGTGCGCCTTACAGTCGTGGTACTTACCGGTGAATGTATACTCGGTTTCCTGCTTTCGTGCGACCGCGAACACGAGCGGGGTCAGCTGTTCCAGCCACTCGGCGTCGGTCTTTACTATCGGGGCTACCTCTCCCACCCGGTCGGTCTCCGGGTCGAAAATCGGGATGGTTTCGGTCCCATCTGCCGCCTTTGCCATTCCCTGCTTCATTTCCCTATGGATCCCCCTTCATTGAGTGATGGGGGCAGCGGATGATAGACCTTCTGATGCTGACAACGGGGTGTTACATCCCAAAGAAACTGAGGATACGGCGTTTGGGGTCCTTGTAGAAGATCCTCGCCCCGTCCTTGATATTTCGGACATCCTCGATGGTATAGAGAAGGTCCGGATATTCCCGTGAGATAAGAGAGAGCAACCGTGAAAGTTCCTTTCTGGGGACGATCATGAAGATAATGCTGACCGTGCCGGAGAAACTGCCGGTGCCCTCGATCCGGGTCATGCCATAGCCAAGCGTGGAGAGACGTGACATGAGGACCTGCGGGTCACCGGGGGTAATGAGCCGGACAATCACGTACCCGATCGAGATGAGGTTCTCGATTGCCATCCCAAGCACCGTCCCGATACCGTAGCCTGCAAGGTAGGCAAAGAGGTTCCAGTACTGGGTAAGGTTCGTGAGCACGAGGCCGGTCGAGATCAGCCAGATACCGGTCTTGACAATCCCGACATATGCGGCGAGGTTCGCATGCCCCTTGCTGATATAGATCGTCCTGACCGATTCAAGGCTCGCCTCTGCAATACGGGCGATGAGGATCAGAAGGGGTATTGTTACTGCAGCCCACACAGTGCCTATATCCATGCGTTTTCACTCCTAACCACAGTAATCGAACCGGATAGGTTGAATAATTTGCGGAATGATTTTCAGGGACATCTTGTCCTGAAAATGAGGGTACTTGAAAGAGACCGGATGCCGGCAGTTCCGATGCTGTACTATCGGACAAATACTGTTTTTAAAACAACAGGGAAAACACAGTGTTGAACAAAGCACATATATAAGAGATTTAGAAAAACCATTTAAAAATCAGATTTCGCTAATATTTCCAAAAAATTTAAAATAACTCCAAATTCAGCATTTTTTAAAAACAAAAATTATAACTACTATGTGGATTAATTTGAATTTGTTTAATCTTATCTGCATGCAGGTGGTATAAAAATGATTTTATCTGCATCAGTCACTGACAAAATAAACCAAGCGCTTGCAACGGGTGACCGGGACGTGCTTGATACTCTTATTACGGATGCATCTCGTTTTAAGGGAAAACATGCACGTGCACAGATGCAACGTACCGTGAATTCAGCTATCATGGGATGTGCATGCCGGGAAAATACACCGGAATTATTATCAGCACTTCATGTGATTCCACAGGAAGGTGCTGAAGATCTCATCTCTTTGGTTTTAAAGCAGTATATTACGACCAGAGATAGAAGATGGTTTACCGCGCTCCTCCATCTCCCGGAAAAACTAGGGAAAAAAAGTTCGCAATCTCAGATAATTGCTTATATAGCACAGATGCTCATCACCACGGGCATCTCTCTATCGGATCCAACATATATCGAACAGGGATTAACAGTACTGAATAAAATTACATTCAGGAAATACCGGTCTGACTCCATTATCGAATGTATCCCCGAAATTACCCGATGGACGGTTATAAGTGGCAATATTACTGTCCTGTATCACGCACGAGATCTCATCGGAGAAATTAACGACGTATCAAAACGTGCAGTACTGCATGCGGAAATAGCACAGGCTCTTGCCACTATTGCTATCCACAAAAAAGACAGGGACCATTTTCTGGAAAGTATTCAACTTGCAGCAACCATTCACCAGAAACTCCGCAGGAATGTGTGCCTTACCAATATCATTAATGCTGGGGTAAAATCTGCATTTAGAAAAGAGTTGCTGGAGACCAGCACGTTTATACTCAATTTTGAATCTCTGCCTGAGGAGATACAGATAGATCTGGTAAGTGCCCTGACCAGACAACTTCTTGATCATGCAAAAAACAAGGATCTAATCAACGATAACCTGAATTTTCTCTGCAAAAAACTGCCATTTGCAAGCGAACTTGTCGTACAGAATCTTCTTCTTAAGGCAGATAGATCCGGTGACATGTGGTACCTTTCAAATGCAATTAACTTTCTCCGGTACCTGCCATCCAAAGAGAAGTATCCGGTCAGGGAAATCGTTCGTTCAGGAATCACCATTGCCCGAAATTCACATTCCACCCAGGTTCTTGTGAATCTGATACCCTTTATTGAACAAACGTGTAACCCGGACGATACCACCTGGATTTATCTCCAGTTTTCACAAAGCATGTTACTTTCAGGTGATTTTGACAATGCATCAAAATTATTTGAACAAATAGCATTGCCCACAGAAAATTTACCACAGTACCGCAATTGCCTGGCAAAATTAATTGAAGAGGGCGTTTTTCATGATCAACAATCCTCCAAATTTGAGGAGATACTCAAAAAATCAGACTCTTCAGTTTCTTCTGAAGTAATATCCCAGGCGGTTCACCAGATAAGTCACGTTACACAATTTAGGGATATTGTAAAACATGGCAATTCATTAAAGCAGGTCTTGACCCTGCATTCAGGGTATGATACCCTCATTTTCGATACTATATCAGTTCTGATAAACCGGAGATTTCTTGATTCGTGGGATTCTTCGATTCTGGTGGACTTTGCAAAATCAATTCAGGATCCATCCATCAGGGAACAGGCAATTTCAACAGTGGTCATGAAACTTGCAGAAATCGGAGTCCGAACCGGAAACCGTGATCTTCTCCAGCAATCGGTAGGTATTACCTGTCTTATTGAGGGACAGACAACCCGATCTGCGACGCTGAGCAGCATTATTGACGACGCTGCCCATCTTGCTGCATCAGAAGGAGACCTCGACCTTCTTTTACGGATGCGAATATGGGGCAGTTCCCTGCAGGATCCCGGCCTTGTGGCCTATGCGATGACAAATATCATTGAGGGAGTGATAAAATATGCAACCGGTAAACAAGTTCCGGAAGCACTTGATGAAGCATACCGGATTGCACAGGATATCGACGACCCCTCATTACGGATGCAGTTATGCGAACGCATTGCAGAGTCGTTTGTCAGGATCGGGTGTGACCTTATACAAGATACATCCACACAGAATAGCCGGTTGAATAAAATCACTCCGTTAAAGCCCTTTGAGAAAGGGTTGCAGTTATTAAAAGCAGAGATTAAAAATCCCCAGGTATCCTTGAAAATTGCCGGAATGATAGACATCATTCTTCTTTCCTCAAAAAAGAGCACCAGTACGGATTACATCCTGCCTTTGGCATTATATTCTATCGAGATAGAGGATCCCATGGAACGCAATGCCATGATGTCCCGTATTGTTGCAAACCTCAATGAGGATCTCATCCATCCGGACTCTGCAGATCCCTATGAAGTACTGGCGTATATCCTCCAGAAGCACTACCACGCACAATCAGCACCGGAAATCATTGATCTGGTTCACCACCTCCTTGACATGACACGCGATCCATTCGTGCGACTTAAAGACCTATGTACGCTTGCTGATTCGGCAATTCGGATACATGATGTGACACGTGCCCACACAATCTTGGATGAGGTTTTTTCAAACGTTCCAAAACTACCCGCAGAATACCAGAAGATACTGGTCATGGCAGATTTGACCATAGGATATCAACAGATCGACCCGGAAAAAGCACAACAAAGTCTTCTGGATGGACTGAAACGGCTGCATAGCGTCGAGTCTGACCAAAATGCGGTTGTACGCCGACAGATCGTATTTGCCATTGTCAGTATGAAGGACATCCTGCCGGAGGACACGCAGATAAATCTTGTCCTGGAGGTTATCGCAGAAGTATCGGATCCCATAGAATATGTCAAAGCACTTGTTTCTGCGTACTCCATCGTGCGTGAAGACAAAGAACGGTGTAAAACTGCCCTACTCCACATTTTTGAGGCAATTGAAAAAATTGAATCCCCTTACGATCAGGCACTGCTCATTTTGGAGGTAGTACCACTTGCGGTACAGGATTGTGATGAGGATATGCCTCTGCGCATGTTAAAAAAAGCAGAAACGCTGTCAATGACCATAAACATTCAGCATATTGCTGATACCATCCGTGATGAAATTGCGAGGGTACTATCAGATCTCTCCCGAAGTCAGGAAAAATCACTGTACCTGAAAAAATCTGCAGAAATCCTCACTCTGATCGAGGATGATGAACTACGTCAGTATCGCTTGTCCCAGATAGGCTATAATGATGCACCTGAAAAGAGCACTCCCTATGCAAAAATCACTGCATTCTCGACGAGGATTATCCAGGAGGGATGCCAGCCAGGTCAGATCCTGGCACTTGAACGGATGGTTCGTTCCGTGACCGAACGAGGGAAACGAGCATTTTTATTCTGCAGGCTTTCCATCCTTTTCCGGGACAATGGGGATATCAAAACCGCAAAACGGATGTTAAACAATGCAATAAAAGAATCAGGGATTATCCGGCCCCTTTCAAAACGGGCATATGTACGGTGCGACATGGCAATGAAGATGTATGCTGCAGGCTATGAGAACATTGCTCAGGATATTCTTGATAATGCGATAGATGCAGCAACAAATATCCGGCAATCCACCCTTCGGGAGGATGTCTTCAATGAACTGGGACTGGCAATCAAAGTTATGCAGGGGCTGCCAGAGTGAAAACCCTTGAGATCATAATCACAGGTAAAGTACAGAAAGTGGGGTTCCGTGCCTGTGCGAGAAAGATCGCCATGGATTTAAACGTCGCTGGTACTGTCATGAACCTTGCTGACGGTAAAGTGCAGATCTTTGCAACTGCCGATCCGATAATTCTTGAAAAATTCATTTCGATGCTCTACGGTTGTCCACGCGCGATTATACGCGATGTAAAAACGACGGAAATTATGGTACGATCTTATGATGAATTCTCGATCGTCAAAAACAATGGGAGAATCAGTACATCACTGTAAAGTCTTCCAGTTTTTGTATCGCTTTTAAAAAATTATTTACCTGACTGTCGATCTTCTTATTATCAATGGACTTTTTGAAAGCGCAGATCAGTTGTTTTACAAGCGTATCTGAAAGCATGCACCGTGTGGGGGTCTGCTCAAAGTCATCCGGTTTAAGGGAGTCCCGAGCAATACTGCACACAACGGGATCGATCATTTCGGCCTTGAACGATCCTATAAGATCCTGTACAAGTGCGCCTTGTCCCTCGTGCAGGAGACCGAGATCGGGATCCAGCCGGGCACCGATTACCGAAACACAGCAATTCCCATAGAGCATTGCATAGCCAAATGAAAGCATGGCATTGATCGGATCGCACTGTGGCCGGACAGTACGCCTCTTAAAACTGAAACATTCCGGAACATCCCGTGAAAGTATTTCATAGTACATATCGGTGGTCAGGTTTGACAAACGACGAATTTCATCCAGTTTTACCAAGTAATCCATTTCATTGAGGGCGTTATGCAGGACCTGCAGTTCCCCGTCATATAAAAGATCTGCGCTCCGAAGATCCTGAAGTCGTTCAATTACAATAAGACGGGATCGAAGGGAGGCCTGTGCAATCTTTGTTGCATATCGATGACGAGGTAAGTCTTCCTGAAGGTGTTGAATTTCCTTATCATTGCAATTCACGGAGGGCCGGATGATCCCGAGGGGAGTACCATCTGGTTCAAAAAATGAGATATATGACCCATTTTTTAACAGGTGGGAAATTGTCGTCGTGTTCAGCGTATGACCTCCCACGATGAGAAGATTCTGGACTTCCAGAAGAGGGTACTCTTCGACAATTCCTTTATTGAGGATGAGTAATTTTTTTTGTGTGGACTTGATATGGGCGCCAAACCCATACACTGCCAACCAAGGGATTGCACTTGACATAAAAGCCCACATGAAAACGCTTGATTTAATCTAATTAGTGCCTTTTTCCTCTTGATTAAAGCATCGTTTTTGCCAGTGATTCCTCGATATTAAAAAAGATTACACCACCTGTCGCCCCATGTACACTTTTAAACGTGCGAGAGACGAACGATGAAATATAAACGATCTGATGTGCCATATATACAATGTCATGCAATAGCATAACAGATGATGCGGATGTTCTGGGACAAAAAAATAGAAACTCTGAATCCTGCTGACCTCCAGGCTCTTCAGCTGAAGCGTCTTAAAAAAACTCTCCGTTCGGTACAATCTGTCGAATTTTACCGGAAGCAGTTTGACAATGCCGGAGTAGCGGCATCCGATGTCAAAACGCTTGAGGATATCCAAAAATTTCCATTCACGAAAAAACAGGACCTCCGTGATGGGTATCCTTTTGGATTTTTTGCAGTCCCGATGCGAAAAATTGTGCGGATCCACACAACCTCCGGCACGACGGGAAAACCTACTGTTGTGGGGTATACCCGTAAAGATCTGGATACGTGGGCTAATCTTATTGCCCGCAATATGACCATGATCGGGATTGGAAATGATGATGTCTTCCAGAATATGGTCAATTATGGAATGTTCACCGGGGGCCTGGGATTCCATTATGGGGCAGAAAAAATTGGAATGACCGTGATCCCGAGCGCGACGGGAAACACCCGGCGCCAGATCGAAATGATCCGCGATTTTGGGGTTACAACCATCCACTGTACACCGAGTTATGCGATGCATCTTTCAGAAGTTGCCGAAGAGATGGGTGAAACCCTTGAAAGTCTGAAAACCGGTATCTTCGGTGCTGAACCCTGGTCAGATAATATGCGACATACCCTTGAAAACCGGCTCGGCGTTACAGCATATGACTCATACGGTATGAGTGAACTTTTCGGCCCGGGGGTCGCATTCGAATGCCCCGAACGGGATGGCCTCCATATCTGGCACGACAGTTACCTTGTTGAAATTATCAACCCGAAAACCGGAGAACGCCTTTCCGATGGAGAGCGGGGGGAACTGGTTGTGACGCCCCTCGTCAAGGAGGCCATGCCCCTTATCCGCTACCGGACGGGTGATATCACCAGGCTCATGGAAGAGGGTTGTCTCTGCGGCAGAGGGAAAAAGATCACGCGGCTGAGCGGAAGAAGCGACGATATGCTGATTATCCGGGGTATCAATGTCTTCCCATCCCAGATAGAACATGTGCTCCTCAAGATTCCGGAAGTAGGCAATCAGTTTATGGTATATATTGACAGAATCAATCATCTGGATGAGATGACCGTGGAAGTTGAGATCAACAGGAGCCATTTCAGTGGGGAACTTGCAGATCTTGCGAAGATCCAGAAAAAAGTCGTAAAAGAACTGCACGACACCCTTGAACTGCGGACAACCGTGAAACTGGTTGAACCGGGTTCACTACCCCGGTTTGAAGGGAAAGCCAAACGTGTTATCGACAGACGAGGGGATATCTGATGCAGTTCTGGGATCCGAGAATTGAGGAGATGCCAAAGGTGGATCTCCAGAAGATGCAGTATAAATTATTAAAAAGTCTCGTTTGCCGGCTTTACAGTTTCTCTCCCTTTTATCATGACCGAATGAAAGCGCAGAAGGTCCATCCGGATGATATCAGGGATTTATCCGATGTCAAAAAACTCCCGTTTATGTTCAAGCAGGATCTCCGGGACAGTTACCCTAACAAGATCTTCACGGCAACCCAAGAAGAGCTTGTCCGCTACCATGTGTCCTCCGGGACAACAGGGAAACCTACAGTCGTCGGTTATACCCAGAAGGATATCGACAACTGGAGCACGTCAATTGCCCGGGGTCTTACTGCAATCGGGCTGGGCAGGGGAGATGTCGTTCAGGTTAGTTACGGGTACGGCTTGTTTACCGGGGGCCTTGGTATGCACTACGGGGCAGAGCGTATCGGTGCAACTGTGCTCCCCACTAGTGTCGGAAATACCGAGCGCCAGATTGAGTTGATGCAGGATCTCGAGGTAACAGCTATTGCCTGCACTCCCTCATACCTCCTTCATATCGGGGAAGTTGCAGAAAAAATGGGAATAGATATCAAGAAGGATACCCATCTCAAAGCCGGAATTCTCGGAGCAGAGCCTTGGACCGAAAATATGCGTACCAGGATTGAAAACTGGCTGGGCATCAAGGCATACGACATCTATGGGACGAGCGAACTCTCCGGACCGATGTTTACCGAATGTGCAGAGCAAAACGGGTTCCATGTCTGGTCCGATATTGCTCTCGTAGAGGTTATCGATTCCAAGACCGGAGAACAACTCGAACCCGGTGAGAAAGGAGAACTGACCATTACAATGCTCCAGAAAGAGGCACTCCCGATGATCCGCTACCGTATTGGGGATATCTCTTCGATAGACGAGGAGGTCTGCCCCTGCGGCCGGACGAGCCCACGGGTCAAACGGATCCAGGGCCGCGTAGATGATATGCTGATCATCAGGGGCATCAATGTCTTCCCCTCTCAGGTAGAATACACCCTAATGTCAATTCCCGAGGTAGGCCAGCATTTCCAGATTGTTGTCGAACGGAATGGGGCACTTGACGATATGCTCGTAAGAGTGGAATTGACCAAGGGATCATTCAGTGACAAGATCAATGACCTGATGCATATCCGAAAGACTGTAGAACACCGGCTCAGAAATGCGCTGAATGTCGCCGTGGACGTCGAACTTGTGGAGCCGGGATCATTACCAAGATTTGAAGGTAAATCCAAGAAAGTGATCGACAAGAGGTCGTTATAACATGGACACGAAAAAGTATGTCATTCAACAGATCTCGATCTTCTCGGAAAACCGACCGGGAAGACTGGCATCGGTTGCCCATGCGCTGGGTGAAGAGAAGATCAATATCCTTGCATTCAGCATTGCCGAAGCAAGCGGGTTTGGCGTTATCCGGGCACTGGTAGATCAGCCGGAAAAAGCCTATAAAAAACTATCCTCGCTGGGATACAATGTTGCTTTTACCGATGTTATCGCAGTGCAGATGAAAGATCAGCCCGGAGGACTCTTTGAGATCGCAAAAGTTCTGGGGGATGCCGGTATCAATATCGAATATTCCTATGCATATTCTGGGAAAAAGGCAGCGGTACTCATCATCCGTGTCGATCAGGTGGATGATGCAATCAAGAAGATCCTGTCATCCGGTGCAACACTTCTGGAGCATACAGTCTTTCACTAAACCTCTACCCACTTACTTTTTTTCCCATTTGATAAGTTCAGTGACCTCGGACAGGGTACTGCCCCTCCGGATCTCCTCGCGGATCCTTGCTTCGGTTTTTTTGACTTCAAGCGCCCTGCGTGCAACTTCATAGGCCCGGTCACGAGGGATCACGACAACCCCGCTTTCATCACCGACAACCCAGTCTCCCGGGTGAAGATACTGGCCGCAGCATACGATCTCGGCGTTGATCTCCCCCATGCCCTTTGGTTCGCCCGCGTTGGGGACGATGGCCCGGGCAAAGAGGGGAAACTTCATCGCACGGATGTCATCAATGTCACGCACGGCGCCATCGATTACGACACCGGCAATCCCTTTTTTCATGCAGCTTAATGTCGCAAGTTCTCCCCATGGTGCCACATGGATGCCACCATCGTTGTTGATCACAAGGACGTCACCGGTTTTTGCTACCTCAATGGCTTCCACGGGTTTTGCCCAGTCTCCGGCAAAGGTCTGTACGGTTACGGCCTTGCCCGCCATTTTTACGTTTCCGCAGACAGATACCAAGCCCGGAAGTGCGCCCTTCCGGTGCATCGCATCGCTGATGTTTGGTGTAGAGACCTGCATAAAAAGCGAATGTATCTCTTCATCCAGACTCTTTTTTTCCGGGGCCTGAATTGAGGGGGAATCAATGGACTGACGGATCAACCGGGTCGATCCTGTCACATCGGCAGAGCGGGTAATCCATCCCCCGACAATCACGATATCTGCACCATACTTAACGGCCTCTCCTGCGGTTGCAGCATCAAGTCCACCGGCAACGGCTACCGGAATATGACTTACTCCCTGTATATCTTTTAAAAGATCCAGGGAATTCTTTCCGATCATCTGTTGATCGATGCCGACGTGAGCAACGATAATATCTACACCCAGAGATTCAAGGACGCGGGTACGGTCTACGGGATTTTTGACATTAATGAGATCGGCCATAAGTCTGGTCCCGTATAACCGGCTCGCCCGTACAGCTTCTTTAATGACGGTATCATCTGCATCGGCAAGAATACAAACAATACTGGCACCTGCCTTTGCAGCCATCTCAACTTCCATTGTTCCGGTATCTGCAATTTTCATATCTGCCACGATGACAGCATTGGGGAACTGCTCGCGTAAGGTACGGATAGCCTGCATTCCCTCGCTCTTGATAAGCGGTGTGCCGGCTTCAATCCAGTCCGCTCCACCGGTGAGTGCTTCTTTGGCGATTTGCACGGCCCGGTTGAGTTCGAGAAGGTCCAGTGCAACCTGCAGGACAACCTTTGTCATAAATACAGATGGGTTGTGGGGGATGCTTAAGGATTGCGAGACCTCGGTAATCCTCTTGATTTTTCTCCATGAACATGCCAGGATTTTTGACGGGACTTCCTGAAGTGATCCCCGGCTCATGAGGGGAAGGGATCTCGTTTTTTTAACCTGAAAATAGAAAAGCGCTTGACCTTAAAACCAGCGCGATATCCTGTGAGCAACAAACAAAAATGTCTGGAAAATGGGGTTTTGCTGAGATTATTCCTGCACGAATCTGTCAAAAAATATCATTTTCTTTGTATCTTTTTTTGAGGCAAGAGAAATTTCCTGGGGGAATCCTGCGGGAACCAGTGAGACAAGGACATACTTTTCCGGGACATTTAAAAGATTACGAACATCTTCGGCATATTCTTTTTTAGCACCCGCAACCCAGCATGAACCTACACCATAGGCATGCAGCCCAAGTATCAGATTTTCAGTCGCGGCGCAGCAGTCTTCCAGGTAATATTTTGTATTGCGTTCTCCAAAAACCGCAAAACAGACCGCTGCATCAGCGATAAATTTTCCATGATCGGTAAAATCTGCAATTTTTTTTAACTGTTCTTTTGTACGTATCACGCCAATCAGCCACGGCTGGATGTTCATAGCTGTTGGTGCATGAACCGCGCATTCTATTACATCATGGATGAGCGTATCCTCCACAGGATCTGATTTGAATTTCCTGACACTGTGTCGTCCTTTGATAGTCGCAGTAATAACATTCATAGATTGGATATAGAGAAACAACTGATAAAAATGTTATGTACCTCTGAAAAACCGGTTATTGCTGTTTTTTCAGGATAACAACTGCGGTAAGTGCACAAACAGAAAGCAATGTCAGGACCGTACTAAACCCGGAGGATTTCGTGGGGGTTGTTTCTACAGGGATGAGTGAGGTAGTGACGGCAGGCACAGTTACTGTTGTTTGAGCAGTTGCCGGCATGGTGGTGATTACGGTCGTTAGTAAAGTTACAGGTTTTTGTGTTGTGGATGTAGTGGCAATCTGGGCCGTCGGACTTGTTGTAGGGACATTCACCGAGATTAACGGATTCTGATCCTGATCGAGCAGACTGGTTTCCTCGCTTATCGTCTTACCAGTTACACCATAATTATCCTTCATACGGTTCACATTGCATTCCGCCCAGATGGAATAAGTACCGGTGGGGTATAGAGAATTGCCGGTATCCCATATCGAACCTGTTTCATAGGTTGGTATTGAAACAACGAGATTTTCAATAGGATGCGCATTTCCCGAACTATCGACAAGCGCGGAGTATATTCCACCATCCGGAGATCGAACCTTTATGGTAATACCCTCTGATGACGAACTACCTCGCAAGAATACCTGATTCAGGTTTGTATCGATCCTGAATGAGACCTGATCGCCCCGGGGCACCCATTTATCCGTCACATCAACATTGACCGTTGTATCCGCCACCCGGATATCCAGATTAGGATCAGCAACGAGGAATGCAACTCCATCCGGTTTATCTTGCGCATTTAGGCGGTACCACGAGCCGGGGTACGGACCGAACGTTGTAGGAGAGACATAGAAATTGGAGGGTGTTGTAACCGGCATACGGGATTCTGGAGAACTCGTGGCTATAGCTGCACCCGATGCCCACCAGCCAATCTGCGTATCGTTCCCCATTGCAGAAGTAATGTCAAGTCCCTGTTCTCCAATAAACACAGTATTACCCTGATAGATTTGTGTATATCCCGCGGTCACGGGAAGGATCATCAGTAAACACAAAACCATACTGAGGATCAAACATAGTCTGGTTATTCCAGGTACCATAGACACCCATTCTGTTTTTGTCTTAAAAAATCTGACGCTCACGGAATTTTCATCCGGTAAAGAGAATGAGGGAACTGTATTTCACAAATTACAGACCGGATCAATAATTTCCAAAAATTGGTGCGGGTCACGTAAAAACCGGAACGCCCCCCCCTTATCATCATTTTTCACTACACCCCCCACCCCCGGGCCGCAAGAGGGGGGTGGGGGTATCATGCTTTAAAAAAATCGGGCGGGGGGTGAGGGTACCTCTCATTTTTGGGAGCGGGGGGTACCCCCTTGTAAGAAAAGAGGCCCCTACCCCACTAAGCCATCGGCCGGCAAAAAATACATTCAGACGATAACTCCACGCGAAGCACAGGTTTTGGAAATGCCGAAAAGAGGGGGTAGGATCCCTCTTATTCCCGGACAGGGGGGTAGGGGTATCATGCTTTTAAAAAATTGGTCGGGGGGTGGGGGTACCTCTTATTTTTGGGAGTGGGGGGTGCCACCCCGGGCTGGCAGGAGGGGGTATCCCCAATGAACCTGGAATCGCTTCGGCAAGTCCTATTAAAAAATTCTGATGTTTGTAAAGGAAAATTTAGAGAAATACAGAGACTCATCTCTGCAACAGGAACCACAACCGGTACATCAAAAACCAATGGTGTATATTTTGGCTGCCAGAAGATCAGGAGAGATCATACATCAAAAAGAATAGTTCATATTATCAGTATTATTCCTTGCAAATCGCATCGAAATTCTCGTACACTCTTTTCCCATCCAGCGTGTGGCTTACCTCGGGATGCCACTGGAGTCCGTAAATCCTTTTTTGGGGCCATGCAATGGCCTCTACATCGCAGATGTCAGAACGGGCAAGCAACGTAAATCCTTTCGGCACCCGGCAGACTTCATCCGCATGGGAGGCCCAGACAGGAATTTTTTCAGGATACCCTGCAAGGATATCATCAGGGTCGATAATGCGGACTTCGACCGAACCGTATCCCCCGCATTTACCTGAATGAACATCTCCACCGAATTTTTTTGCAATGATATGAAGACCAAGACAGATCCCAAGAACAGGAAGTCCCAGATCCAAATATTCGGCGCATATTCCTGCACGTTCGATTGCCGGGCCTCCGCCAAGAATTATCCCCCGGTACCCCGCTGCGACCTCTTCTTTTGGGGTCGTGTTGGGAATCAGTGCCACATCAATATCCAGATCCCTCAGGGCACGGTGTATCAAATGGTTGAACTGCCCATAATTATTGACCACACAGATGGGAAGCATTATCCTTGTATATCTATGATAAAATGGGTATTAAGCCTGTTCAGCTGTATGCCTGAACAGTCTTAAAGATCTTTTTCTGGATCTGATCCGGAGTAAATCCCATAATGCATGCCATAAACATCGCTCCCCCGGCGCCGGTTCCTTCCTTGACCTCCCCGTTACAGTACCGGGCAAGACCCTCATGCCCCAGTTCGCCAAATCCGGGATCGACATAATATATGGATATCCCCATCATTGCCGCAAGTTTCTCCACATTGGCGGTTCGGTCATCGCGGACATATACCGTCGTTGCGATCACAGGCAGGGGACCGTTCATTGCCTTGATCACACCACAGACTGCAAGCATCTGGGTTCCCCCGGCAAGCACCAGAGTTCCCTTATAAGTATGGGCAATACCTGCCGCAACCGGGATCATCGGGTCTCCGACACGTTTGATTATTTCGAGGGGATCTGAAATATTATCCGCTGCAATATTCTTTACAACCTCCTTGCAGATCATCTCTTTCTGGTTAATTGGGTTCTCTACAAAACTGCTGCTGACCGTGGCAGGATACCCAAGAGCGCGAAGCACACAGAGTGCAGTCGTTGTACCACCCGGCACACATTCACCCAAAACGAGCAGGTCACCTGACCACGAAAGGAGCCTCCCGATCTCTTGTCCATGGCAAAAAAGTTGTTTTGCAAGAGGAACTGCATCACATTTCCGCGGATCTTCTCCCATTTGTCCAAGCGCATCAAGATACGGAACGGTCAGAGGATATTTCAGCCCTGCATTGATAAAAAGCGGGGGAACACCAGTTAGTTCTATCATCGCACGTGTAATGGAGGCCGGGGTTGGGCAGCCCGTCGGAGTATTCGGTTTGAGCGGGAAGCTGGTGATACTGCCACTCGTTACCAGTTCGGCATCAAGATTGGGGGTCAGAAGGGTTTTTTCCGGTGTCGGACCCGCCCCGGAGATACCGGGGATCGTTGAGACCAAGGTATTCCCTAAGATTACACAAAAAATTGGCTTTTTATAGGGAATATTGGGAGATATAGAAAGGAATGGCATCGCGATTCAACGTATGATCATTTTTTCCCATTATGTTTGAACATATCGGCATATCGTGTCATAACCCTATAATAGGAGGGTAACCCCATTACCTTTCTGAAATGTTTGAGATCGAAGAACGGCTGGAAAATAAGGGAATTACTCTCGATGCCATCGTCGAGACGGCCATGGGGCTCTACATCTCCAAAGGAATGCCGGAAGAACAGACTTCCATGAATATAACAGAAAAAATCCAGAAATACCTGAAGGATCCGAACGTCTCCTCCCTGCTCATTGGTGCGGTGCTTCTCGAAGAAGAACTCTACGAAAAACGCAAAAATTCTGAGATTGCCGAAGACCCGGTCTTTTTATTGAGCGACGAGATCATCGGGATGGCCATTGCAGAATGCATAGGCGGAACATATACACGGTTCGAGTTCACCCTGTATGACCAGAAAAAGCCCGGCATCCTTGCCACCCTGGGTCCATTCCCTGACGATGCCGTGGCAGGCCTGATCGCAGGATGTACCTCCCGTCTTTACAGTGAATGTGTATGAGATCGTTTCTGTCACTCTTACAGTTCACCACCATACTTCCTTTGGGAAAACCACAGGAGTTTGATCAATTTGCACGCCATTCATGGCTCTACCCGGTTGCAGGGTATGTAATTGCGCTTCTGGTTGCGGTACCGGTATTTTTTATTACTGATCGAACGCTCGCTGCCGCTGTTGCCGTAGCGGGAGTGATCCTCCTTTCAGGTGCACATCACTTTGACGGCCTTCTTGATTTTGGCGACGGATTGATGGCACATGGCGATCATGAGAAAAGAACCTTGGCACTCACTGACAAATATGTCGGTGCCGGGGGTATTGCTGTCGGGCTTGTTATCACCCTCCTTCTCTTTGCCGGTCTCCATGCAGCCACATCCATTATTTCCGCACTCATCATTGGTGAGGTCTGTGCAAAATTTTCCATGGCATTTCTTACAGCGTATGGGACACCATTCAAAGAGGGGATGCATAGCTACCTCCACCAGTATGCCCGACCCTGGTTCCCGTTCCTGTCGATTCTTCTGTGCATACCCCTCGTTTTCCTTCCAGTAACCCCAATCCAACTGGTAACCGCAGCGATAGTCATGATCCTGTGCCCCCTCAGTCTCCTCGTAGTATCCGAAAAACTGTTCAGAGGGATCAATGGGGATGTAGTCGGGGCAGCAAACGAGATCACCCGGGCCCTCGTAATTGTTGCGCTGGCACTGACCTGAACCTTTGATGTTCTTTCGTGCCCCAACACCATCTTTAATATTTGTTCTGCTCGCACTCTTGATCGATGTTTAAGGATCTAGGCGTACACATGAAAGGTGGCGTCATCACCGAGCGGGACTCGCAGTACTGTACCGTCCGCATACGTCTGCCCGCCGGCATATTTTCAGTAGAGCAGATGCGCGGAATTGCCACCATCGCAAAACGGTATGGAAAAGGGTTTGTCCATTGTACCGCACGGCAGACTGTGGAAATCCCCCATGTCGAACCAAAAAGACTGCGGGCGCTGGCAAAAGCGCTGATGAAAAATGGCACGCCGATTGGATCTGAACGTGACGAAATTGTCAACGTGATTGCCTGCCCGGGCACCGAGCGCTGCAAATTTGCCAATATCGATACAGCGAGCCTTGCAAAAAAGATCGATCAGAAATTGTTTGGTAAAGTCATGCCGGTTAAAATGCGTATTGCAGTATCCGGCTGCCCGAATGGATGTACAAGTCCCCAGCTCAATGAGATCGGGATCATGGGCCGGGTAAACCCCCTTCGTATCAAGGGTCAGTGCACGGGCTGTGGAACCTGTGTTGAATACTGTAAGGAAAACGCGATTATTATCCGGAACGGGTTATCCGAACTCAATGAAGACAAATGTGTCCAGTGCGGAGTATGTATCCAGTCCTGTCCGTTCGATCTTTTAAAAGCTGAAAACCGGCATTTCCTGATCATTGTCGGGGGAAGGCGGGGGCGGCACCCGCATATCGGCCGGGAACTCATCAAAGTACCGGACGAAGAGACCGTCATCAAAGTAGTAGAGAAGATTGTTGATTGGGTTTACCGACGGGCATGGAGCGGAAGGATGTTGTCGGATCAGATGAACGATATTCAATTCGAAACATTCAGAGACGATATAAAAAAAGAGATTTCCACACCAGCCGTTCAGATATAGTGATTCAATATAATTTTAAAAAACCCTCGTTTTTATCATCATCACATTCGACAGCCGCTCCGTCCCGTACCAGCGTGTTAAACATCATTGCGGCACTCATGAGCGTTTCATCGGCTGCGCCCCGTTGTCGTATGTCATTGAGCGCTTTTACCTGGGGGGATGGAGCAAGACGGGTTCCTACACGGATACCCTGACAGTGCCTGCAGTATGCACAGGAACTGTACACCGATACATTGCGCCCGGCGCATTCAACAGTCACCCGTTTTTTGTTTGTGTCCCGCTGGAACGGTAGTGTCTTCATACCAAAGAGAGTATTCAAACAAAGATATGAGAATATCGGTATGGATCTTCTCCTGAAAAAAGGGTAGAGAGAATCGAAATACTTTAAATAGATGCGTCTCATATATGTAATACTCGCATAGACAGACGGTATGCGGACAATTACAACATGGGAGGAACATTGAATGGCAGCTGATAAGCCCCACATGAATCTG
>Ga0116171_10002236_pt1 | contig 18533 bp, 15 predicted proteins | sample AD_JPNHW2_MetaG_FD_89798 | JGI IMG/M metagenome (GOLD analysis project Ga0116171, IMG submission 89798) | Active sludge microbial communities of municipal wastewater-treating anaerobic digesters from Japan - AD_JPNHW2_MetaG | ecosystem: Engineered > Bioreactor > Anaerobic > Digestate | place... | reverse complement strand
GGGCGCAGAGGCTGAGAAGGAACAATCCCGCAATCGAGCCGCAGCCGGCCATCAATCCCACCTTGACCAGATCCAGACCACTGCGCGGCCGGGTTTTCTGGAAGGCGACCACAGCGCCGCAAAGCACTGCCATGATCGCGTAGAGGATAAAATAGATATTCGGCAGGTAGGTCGCCAGATAGGTCATCTCCTTGCCGGGCACCAGCCGGGTGCTGAGATCCTTGATCGTCAAAAAGACGACACTGTTGGCGATCAGGATCACGAACAAAATTGAACCATAGATCACCTTATCCCGCAGGGTCATTTTGCGATTCTCGCCGCTGCCGGTGCTGCCGATATTGGCGGCGGCGATCACGCTCAAGATGCCGAACAGCAAGGCCAGCCCCTGGTACAGTGAGATATTCTCGTGGAAGGCGATGCCGGAATAAATGATCACCACCAGAAAATTAAGGTTGAGCGCGCACCATACCGGGGAGAGCGGGCCTTTTTTCAGGCTGACCTTGGTCAATTCCATGGCCAGGATTTGTCCGCCGGCATTGAGCAGGGCCAGGATAAAAATGAAGAGAGGGATTTCCCGGAGCAATCCCCAATCCATCTGGATTCCGAAAAAGAGCGCCCCGCAGATGCCGATGGCGGTCGCGATATGCAGGGGAAAAACATTCCTGGACTGACCGATGCGAAAGGCGACACCGATCAGGGCCAGGCTCAATCCCGACACGGCGGCTAAAAGAATAGCTGCAACTGGATTTTCCATCTTATGCTTCCTGGTTAAGATTCACCGGCTGCCAGAAACGATCGATTGATTGTGTAATTCGGTGCATTTCTTCTGGGGACAAGAATGAAGCATGGGTCGCATTGAGGGCCAGCTGCCGCATATCGCTCAGGCTGAATCCAAGCTGGTCGTGCAGGAGCTGGTACTCATTGGTGAGGGTGCTGTTGAACATCGTCGGATCATCGGAATTGATGGTCACCAGCAGCCCCTCCTGATACAGTTCCCTGACCGGATGGTGGGCGAGGTCGCCTACCACTCGGGTCATGAGATTGCTGGTGGGGCAAATTTCCAGAGGAATCTGGCGATCGCGCAGTTCGGCCATCAGCTCCGGATCCTGAACAGCGGCGATGCCATGGCCGATCCGTTCGGCATGCAGCAGATGCAGGGCCTCGCGGATGGAGCCGGCCCCGGCCGCTTCCCCGGCATGGGCCACACGGTGAAAGCCGCTCTGCCCGGCTTCCGTAAAAACATCGGCAAAGAGACGCGCCGGATACCGGGCTTCATTTCCCCCCAGGCCGATGGCGATGATATGATCGCGGTACTTTTTGACATCCTTCAGCCGGCTGCCGGCGCTTTGATGGCCGTGATCCCGAACCAGATCGGCGATCAGGTAACAGCTGATGCCGAAATCCCATTCGGCGGCCAGCTTGCCGGCGATGGTGGCCTCGATGATTTCCGGTGCCGCAAGGCCACTCTCGGCAAAATCCCAGGGTGAGAAAAAGGCTTCCACGTGAACCACGTTTTGCTGCGAGAGGCTGGCCAGGGTCTGGTAGGTTGATTGTTCGAAATCCCGGGCCGAGCGGAAATAGCGGTTTTTCCAGAACCAGGTTTCAATAAAGTGGTCAAAGTCGCGCAGAATGAAGCGCTGCCGCAGGTCCTCAAGCGAGACGGGCGCTTGCCCGGGATCGTAATGCTGGATCTGCGCCAGCAAGAATTCCAGGGTAAAGGCGCCCTCGAGGTGGAGGTGCAGTTCCACCTTGGGCATGCGCGCAATGAGATCAGTGTTGTTCATAGCCATGGGCAGAGTCAGAATAGTTGACGAGTATACACCATCCGGTTATCAAACCGGCCCGAAGCCACCGGCCCTTTGCTCTTACCGCGGCGTGTCGATGGCAATGCCGTCCGCCTGCATTCTGGCGCGGATGACGGTTTCATCGATGCTTTGCGGCACAGGATAGAATTTCGCTTCCAACCCGGCCGTGGAGAGCACGTAATGCACCGATGCCAGCTGCAGCCCGAAACTGAGGTCGAGAATTTCCACCGGATGGCCCAGGCCGCCGGCTATATTGATGATTCCGCCCTGGGCCAGCAGATAAATATGGTGATGATTGGGCAGTTCATATTCCTCGATTTCCTCGCGCACCAGTTTTTTGGCGGGAATATGCTGTTCCAGCTCCGGCACATCGATCTCGAAATCAAAATGGCCGGCATTGGCCAGCATCGCGCCATCCTTCATCTTGACCATGTGTTCGTAGCGCAAGACAGAGCGCTCGCCGGTGGCGGTGATGAAATAATCCCCCAGTCCGGCGGCATCGGCGATCGGCATCACCCGGAATCCATCCATGCGCGCTTCCATAGCTTTCCATGGATTGATTTCGGTCACGATCACCTCCGCGCCGAGTCCGTTGGCGCGGATGGCCAGTCCTCTGCCGACCCAACCGTAGCCGATAATGACCACGACTTTGCCGGTAACGCTGAGATTCGTCAGGTGGGTGATCGCTGTCCATGTGGATTGCCCGGTGCCGTAGCGGTTATCGAACAAATACTTGGAGAGGGCGTCATTGATGCCGAGGACCGGGTAGCGCAGGGTACCCGCCTGGTCGAGCTTTTTGGCCCGGTTCACACCGGTGGTCGTTTCTTCGCAGATGCCCTTCAGGTTGATGGCGTATTGCGGATTTTCGTGCAGATACTCGCAGATATCCCCGCCATCATCCACGATGACATGCGGTTTTGCCGCCGTGATCGCTTTGATAAAGGAGTGATATTCCGCTTTCGCGGCGCCGTGCCGGGCAAAGACATGGACGCCGCTCTGAGCCAGGGCGGCGCAGACATCATCCTTGGTCGAGAGCGGGTTGCTACTGGTAATCCATACCTCGGCCCCAAGGCGGTGGAGCGTCTGGGCCAGATAGGCGGTTTTCGCTTCCAGATGAATGCAGATCGCAACCGTTTTGCCCTTGAATATGCCCTCGGGTGCGAACCTCCCCGCCATCTGGTTGACCACCTTCATCCATTTGGCCACCCAGTCAATTTTGATCTGTCCCAGGGGAGCCAGGGCGATATCCTGAACCTGATACTCCATCGTGCGAACTCCTATGCCAAATAAATAAAAAAAGGGGATAGTACTATCCCCTTTTGCCTGTCCCTTAGTCGATTTTTTGCGCCAATGAGGCCGGGCTGTCGCCCACATTATAGGTAGCGAGAATCGTCCCGTCGGTTTTGGCTTTGACAACCTGATCGTCGTCCCAGACACTGAGCCAGACATGATCTTCGGTGTCGACCAGAATCCCGGAACCGCCTTTGCCCAGCCACATACTGGCCGGCCCGTTCACCACCGCATAGCTGGAGGTATTATAGACCAGCGCACCCGCTCCCCACACCGAGAGGAAACCGAGATTCGCATCCGGAGCCAGCGCGATCATGCCCGGCGCACCGCCGATCTCCACGGTTTTCACGACCGTATCGGTGGCCGGATCGATCACACTGACCACTCCGGGTATGGCGCCATAATCACCCGTGCAGGAGACGTGCAGCTTGCCATCCTTGGCCACGGCGATCGACTGCGGATTGGTACCGACCGTGATGGTTCTGAGGGAATCGCCGGTCGCCGCATTGACCACCGTCACCGTGCCGGCCAGGTAGGGATTTCCCCAGCCGGCGTACCCGGTATTGGCAACATACACCTTCTTGTTGGCGATTTCAATGCCGGTCGCGCCGACACCGGCCTTGATGGTCTTTACTACCTTATTGGTGGTCATGTCCACGCGCAGGACTTCGTTCGACATCGAGCAGGCGACGTAGGCATACTGGTTGCTGTAAAAAACCATGTTCATCGGGTTCTTGCCGGTGCCAAGGTCGATGGGCGTCTTAGCCTCCCAGGTGCTGACGTCGAATTTCATGATGTTGTTGGAGCCGGAATTGACACAGTAGAGATAGCCATTGCGGTACACCAGCTGATTGGGCCAGGTGCCCACCGTCTGAACATTGTTATAGACCTTGTTTTCTTCCAGATCGATCACCGAGATGCTGGTGGCGGCAGAGTTAAGCACATAGATCGCTTTGGAGACTGCCGGCGTAACCGGTTTGGTCGGCTCATCCTCGCAGGCGGAAATCAGAAACAGGAACGCCGGCAGGATGAGCAAGAGAGCTGATAGCCGTTTCATAACTACTCCTTTTTAAGTTAGTTGACTATTGGTTTATTATCAGCTTTGCCGCGAAACGAACTTCACGTCCCGGCATAGGCATGTTTTTGATGGTGCGGTAATCCGCATTAAAAATATTGCGCACCTGCAGGGAAGTATTCAAACCCAGGCGGTTGATGTCCCAGGTATACGAACACCCCACGGTAGAGAGAGAGTAGGGTTCCAGTGAATTCTCCCAATAGTTCGTCTTGTCCGCATACCGCCGGCTGGTGAATTGAAACTGATAATTCACAGAAAAATCATGGATGGTAACATCGGAAAAGAGGTTCAGGGTATGTTTGGGACGATACACCAGGAGTTTGTTTTTTTCCAGGGCATTACCCGAGAGGTTACGCGCGTCCAGATAGGTGTAATTGCCGCTCAGCTGCCAGTATTTCTGCAGCGGTTTGAAGGCCACCGAGTTCTCCACCCCGCGGATCAGCGACCGGTCCACATTATCGGGCATCCACAGCGCCTGATCATTTTGCGCCCAGATGATCAGGTCCACCATGCGATTCTGAAAATAGGTGGACTCGAGCGAGATGCCGTTTAGAAGCGGAATCTGCAGCCGGAGGCCGCTGTCCCAATCATAACCGTGTTCCGGTTTCAAGGCGCTGTTGCCCTTGGTCCAGGCATCTTCCGGCCAGTAGAGGTCATTGAAGGTCGGTGCACGGTAGCTGTATCCGATATTCCCCTTGATGGAGGTCTTCCAGTTTTCGCCAAAATTGATCACCACGCCGGTTTTGGGTGAAAAATTATCCGAATAATCCGAATTTTTGTCGTAGCGCAGGGATGGCACCACCACCACCGACTTGAGCCAGCGCCGGTCGATGCGGAAGGTGGTCTGATTCAATAAAAACACATAATAATTCAAGCGCTCCCTGTCGGTACCCGATTCATAATCGGTCATATAATCGATACGGAATCCAAGGCCGTAGGTCAGGGAGCAATTGGTTTTAAGAATGCTTTCCATCTGCAGCTCCGAACCGGCGGTTTTGGCCCGGAATTCCGACCGTATCGGCGTCAGGCTTTCGTCATTTTTGTACTTGTTCCAGTTGTCATAATAATACGTCTGGAAGCGCAGGTCATTCAGATAATTGAATACCTTGCTGGTGAACAGCAGGTTGAACAGGCGATTGCTGTCCCATTGACGGGCATGGTAATAATAGGGTTCGATCGTGCCCGGCGCTCCCCGCTCGGCATCATACCATTTAAAGCTTAGATCAAGTTTGCGGTTGGATTCGACACGGCCGAAATTGCGGACGACTTTGGCATAGAAATCCTTGGAAAAGACATCCGCATTTTTCCGGGTCCGGGATTGCCCATAGTTATCCTGGTACGGGAAATCGCCCTGGGAGGAGAGGATATCGACGGAGGACTGCACCTGCCACTGGTTGTACAGATACTTGAAAAAGGACTCTAGAGCATAGGTCTGGAAGGAGGCACTGGTCATTTTGACCGATCCTGAGGCGCCGGATTTGCTGTGGCTGCCATCATCGGTGATCAGATTGATGACGCCGCCGACGGCATCTGCGCCGTACAGGGCCGAATTTCCGCCGCGCACCACCTCAATCTGCTTGATGCCTTCCAGCGGGATCTGCCCGAGATCGACCTGGCCGGTCTGGGGGTTGTTGATGCGCTGTCCGTCGAGCAGCACCAGCACCTGTTCGGAGCTGGAGCCGCGCAGGGAGACGGTCTTCATGCCGGCCAGGCCGCCGTAATCCTTGATGGTGATGCCCTGGGTGCTTTGCAGTGCCTCGGCCGCATTGCTGGATAAGCGGGCTTCCATCTCTTTGGCATTGACGATATTCACGGAGGCCGGGACCTCCGAAGAAAGGGAGACGCCGCGGGTTGCCGTTACCGTGATCGGATCACTAAAATGGAACAGCGTCGGTTTCAGTTTGATCTGCAGTGTCAGCGTCGCACCCTCATTCACCCGAACAATTCTCGAATCGTCGAGATATCCCACATATTCGACCACCAGGATATACTCGCCGGCCGGAATCTGATCGATCAAAAAATTACCCTGTTTGTCGGTCACACAGCCCACATGGGTATTTTTCAGATAGACATTGGCCGCGGGCAGAGGCTCGTTCGTGGCCTCATTGGAGACAGTTCCCTTTATTTGCCCGGTGCCGGCCAGTACCGCAGCCGGCAGGGCAATAAGCAAAGCGAACAGCAGGGGTGGTATTTTGATTTTAATCATATCGCTTTATTTTAAAAATTTGCACCCAATGAAATCTTGTACATCCGCCCGGGTTCAGCGGTGCCCAGGACCTGCATAAAGCTTTCATCCGTCAGGTTGCTCATTTCAAAGACGCTCACCCATTGCAGGTTGCTGAAGGCAAACTTGTAGGTGAGATTGGTATCGACGGTATGGTAGGCCGGCAGCCAGTTGGTGTTGGCCGCATTGGTAAAACGCAGCCCTTTATAATGATAGATGGCATTCCATTCCATCTTCCAGATCCGCAGCGTGCCGGTGAGATCCAGTTTGTTTTTGGGACGGTAGATGATATAGCGGTTATGGCGGCTGGGATCCGGCCCTTTGTCCAGGGCTTTCATGTAGGTGTATTCGGAATTCAATGAAATCATGCGGTTGAGGAGATCCAGATTCACGGAGGTTTCAATGCCGTAGGTATTCGATTTCGAGATATTTTTCGGCGTCCAGAGATTGTTCAAGGCCGGATCCTGTTCCCAGAGAATCAGGTTATTGATATCATTCCTGAAGTAATTGGCCGCAAGGGACAAGGCTTTGTAACCGGAGGAGATCCCGACATCATAGTTAAAGCCGTCTTCCGGAACCAGATCCGGATTGCCGACGGCAAAGGCATCCTGCGGCCAGTACAGGTCATTAAAGGAAGGCGCTTTGTACGACTGGGCGACGTGCCCGGTCAGGGCGACAGAAACCTCGCCTTTATGGGAGAACGACGCACTGAACCTCGGACTGGTGGCAGAACGAAAATCCGTCGGCGCATCATAGCGTGCCGCAATGGAGGCTTCAAGAGAGGTCAGATAAAGCCATGCCGGAAGTTCGGTATGACCGGTCAAGGCAATATGCCCGCTGTTGGTGTTACGATGCTTTTTGCCGACATCGGTGCTTTTGATGCGATCATTGCGGAAGGAATAACCGTAGTCCAAAGAAAGGTTCGCACCGAGCGAACCGGACTGCGATAACTCGAGTCCCAGCGCGTAATTATTGTGATCGCTGTGCACGGCGCCGCCAAAGGCATCCGGATTATCGAACTTGGTCTCCAGATCGAGGAAATAGCTTTGCGCCTTGAGTGAATAGTCCTTGAAGGTTTTCTTGTTGTCATAGGTCAGGTTATAGGACCGGTTGTCCATGCGCAACCGGGCATTGGGGGTGAGATTATCGATCATGCCGGGGGTGCCGTTATCCGCATAATACCAGTTCGCCGAGGTGCTGAGCTGCTGATTCTGATCGAGACTGTAGCCGACTTTACCGAAGACGTTATGGGAGGACTGTTTATTGTTGATCAGGGTTTGCTTGACGCCATAATAATCGTTATAGGTAAAATCGCCATCCCAGGTCTCGCGCTGGTACGAGACAAAGGAATTGAGACTCTTCTTGCCATACGACTCGGTAACATTATAGATTTGCCGGTTGTAGGAGCCGAAGGATCCTTTGGCGCTGAGGTTCAAGGCCTTGGGATTATCCTGCTGGCCTTTGGTGGTGATCAGAATCACGCCGCCCACAGCATCGGCGCCATATTGGGCGGAGCGCCCGCCGCGCAGCAGTTCGATTTTTTCGACATTCTGAATCGGCAAGGAGGCGATATTCACGCTGGTTGTGCCCGGGGTGTTCAACCGCTGCCCATCCATGATAACAACCACCTTGGAGGCGCTGACATCCCGCAGCGAGATCTCGCCCTCGGAATTGATGTAAACGCCGGAAATGGTCTGCAGCGCATCGCCGACATTCTCGCAGTTGTTCTTGATAAAATCTTCCTGCGTCAGTGCAACTTCTGATGTTGATTTTTCTTTCTCTTTCGCATCCTGACTCCAGGCATTGCTGAGGATTGCCGACATGATCAGGATCCCGAACCAAAGGCAGAAGGATTTGCGAATCATAGGTACTCCTTACCTGTAATGAGGTGATAAAGCTTCCCGGCATACCAGTCAAAATCAATGTTATTGGTCGCACTCAACAGCTCAATCCAGTCGCCGGGGAACGCGTCAATTCCCTTGATCGCGCCGCACATGCCACCGGTGATGGCGCCGATGGTATCACAGTCTCCCCCCAGATTGGCGGCCGCAATCACACCCTGCACAGGATCACCGTCCACAAGCCGGGTCAAGGCCAGACAGGTCGGAACGGTCTCCGATATTTGCACACCGGCCCCGATAACCCGGTAGAGCTTGCTCATGGCTTCAGCGCGATCTTGCGCCCGGGTGACAATATCCAGCGCGAGAGTAGCCCGGTCATGAATGGAGGCGCTGTACCAGGTATTCCCCAGCTTCATCGCCGGTTCGATAATCTCGATGGAGCTTTTTATCAGGCTGTCCACATCCTGTTCGCCTTGCAACGCCAGGCCTATGGCCATGGCCACCGCGGCGGCGCCGGCGATGGCAATATTGGTGTTATGCGTCGGGATGCAGGCCCGGCTGACCAGATCCAGGGTCTTATCCCGGTTTCCGTAACCCAGGAGTCCGACCGGAGCGATGCGCATCACCGCGCCGTTGGTATCTCCGGCCCGTCCCGCCTCATAGATCGATTTTCCGGACTTGATGGCATGCAAGGCCCTGAGCGAGCTGGGGCCGACCGCCATGGAGTCAAAGGCCCGGATTTCCTCCCCCCAGCGGATCAGGCGCTGCGCGATATCTTGCGGATCGATATCGCCATTGGCGATGATCGAGTCCGCAATCAACAGGGTCTGCTGGGTATCGTCGGTTACCGCGCCGGCGGCCATTCCGTGATGGAGGAGGTGGCCGTCAGGCGCGGGCAGAAAGGTGTCAATATGGCCGAAGGTGTTTTGGATCGTTTCCGGGCTCATCATGGATGAGGGCATGCCCATGGCGTCACCGGCGGCGACTCCGACCAGGCATCCCTTGATCCGTTTTTCAAGCACATCAGAAAGCATAGATGCGGTCTCAGTTAGGTAGGCTCATTTTTCCCAGCAGGGTGACCGGGGCGTGAATTATCCCGGACAGCTTTTCAACAATGCTGTTCCGGCAAGAAGCAATAACGCAGGTGGAAGGGCCCGCTGATTTCTGAAAACTCAATGGGCATTGCGCATCCGGCACAAGGATCAGCCCGGCGTCCTGGGCCATAGCGTTGGCCTCATGACCGATGCCGTGGCTGCCCACCGGGAGAATATCATGGACGCCGTCGACCCCCAGAACCATTTTAAGATCGCTTTGCTGGATCATTTCGGGATCATCCGACCGGACGCGATCATCGGGTGCGGATTTGGGCAATCCCAAACACACGACCCGGTCCTCCGGCTGTGACGATCCCGGCCGGAACTCATTGGCCTGAACCAATCCGATGATGGTGGTCCCCACACCGGTCATCCTGGTCGGCACATTATCCTCCGTGCTGCCCGAGAGAGGAAAGTTCTCGTCGAAACCGGCCGATTTCAGCTCATCCCGTATGCCCTGGACGATCTCAGCGCCGACCCCTTCCATCTTCATGGTCAGCATGTCATAAGCGGCCAGGGGAATCGCGCCCGAACAGAGGATTTCCAGCAGCGGCACGCGAATGGCAAGCCGGCCCAATTCATAAGCCGGGCAAAAAACGGTATCCACCTCCATCGGCCCGATACCTCCATCCGAGTCTACCGCAACAATCAATGAATAGCGCTGATCCAGGTGAATTCGGGTCAAATCCCTGACCGAATGAATCCGGCTGGAATCTGACCTCCGGGATTTCAGCAGTAAATAAAGATTATCCAGATTAAAAGAGGACGCACGGGCTTGCATCACTTTAACTCCGGCGATAATTCAATGTAAAATTTTCCGGTGTCGCCCCGGAGGATGGTTTTTACAAATTCCAGAATTTCACCTGAAGCAATCCGGGTTATCCGTTCCAGCAGGAAAACCGCATCGCCTTCCTTGATGCTCAGGTGGCTGGCTTCATATTCCGTAGCCTTCACAGCCTGCAAGGTTTCCTGAGCATCCTTGATGGCCAAACCATAGTCCTTCTTGATCGTCTCAAACAGCGATTCTTCTTCAAAGTTCTTTTTGATCAGACCCGGAACCAGGCTCATCGGCAGGTAGGAGGTCTGCAGCGAGATCGGGACGCTGTCCACATAGCGGATGCGCTGGATACTGTAAAATTTGGTATCGCTGGCCGTTTGCAGCATTCTGGAAATGAGGCTGTGCGCCTGGATTTCCTCCGCGCAGATCAGTTTGCTATGCACTTTTTTATTCAGGCCGAGCATTTCAGCGGAGAAACTGAACGCCGCAACCACGCTGTAGGTGATCGTTTTGTTGGCAACAAAGGTGCCTTTGCCCTGAATTCTCCGCGCCATGCCGCGGTCAACCAGGTGCTGCAACGCACGCTGGGCGGTCGCACGGCTGATGCCCAGCGAATCCTTTAATTCATTTTCCGAAGGAAGCTTTTCATCCGGCTTGTAGACCCCCTGTTCGATGAGGTTTTCCAGAACTTCCTGCAGCTGATAGTAGTACGGAATGATGCTGGACTTGTCCAGGTTGAAAAGAGACTCATGCATGGTGTTCCGCTTCAGTTTATGCCGTAGGTAATGGTCCGGTGTACCCGGCGTTCCCGGTCATCCCGAAAACTGACAAAAACATTCAACGTGATGCTCTTCAGGGTATACCTGTTTTCCGGCCGGAGATCAGCCTCCCAAACCGGTTTGCTCTTATCCCACTTGCCGACATTCGAGTAATTGGCCCAGCCCATGCCAAGGCCGGGTTTCAATTCCAGCTTGGCGCGGCCATCCAACGGCACTGGCCCGGCATTCCATCGGGCCGCCGCGATCAGGGTCGTATCGTATTCAATCACAATGCTGATGGGAACATCAATCGGATTCGCTATCGACTCCAGTCCGATGCCATGCAGGGAGGTGAGCTTGTCGCCATTCCGGTCAAATAACTTGCCCTGGCGCAAGACAATATTTTCATCCTGCCACAAACCATCCAGCATGCATTCAACGGCCTGGATCCGGTCCATACTTCTTCGAGAAGGAACCGCTATCACGCTGTCCGATCGAACGGATCGGAGGAGGAACCGGGGGGGCGTCTTTTGGGAGAGCGTCATGAGCCCGTAGACGAAGGTGCCCCCGCTGTTGGGATCGGTATCATTGATCACTCCGCCGGTAGAACCCATCACATAATAGTGGATGCCATCCAGTATACCCTCATCCTGGGAATAGTGGTAATGGCCGGCGATGACCGCCTTGACCGGATATCGCCGCAACAGTTCATGAATCCTGTACCAATTGGACCAGACATACCAATGCGGATGGTGGAGGATGACAATGATGCCTTTAGCATGTTGATGGGTATCCAGCTCCCTTTCCAGCCACTTCATCTGGCGGTCTGATATGGAATTCAGGAAAATGGAGCCCCAGCGCGGGTCGGTGTGGAGGTTTTCAAGACTGTAGAGAAAAATGAAGTGATACCCCTTGATGGAGACCCCATAATAAGGCAACGAATCGACCGGGAGTCCCTGCAGACGCGCCAGATGGAGCGCCCACTTTTCGCGCGAACGATCGCCGGAGAGGGGTTGATACTCGGGTGGCACGACGTCATGATCGCCGAAGGTCAGGAACCATGGCCGCTTCACCTGGTCCATAATCGAGGCCGCCGTGCGCCAGTTTTTCTGATATGCCTCGTAGGAATCTATATTGCGGATGCTCTCCAGCATATCACCGACCTGAACCACGACATCCGGCTGTTGCTGTTGCAGGCGCAGAACCGCCTTGTCCATCACCGCATAGGCGGAATCCGCATTAACCGCGCCGAACTGATCGCCGATCAAGCCGACCTTGACCGGAGCATCACAGGAGATCCAGACGCTGGAAAGGAGCAGCAGCACCAGGAACAGGGGCGACCGTCGCCTATCAGCAAGGAGTAATCGCGCTGTTGTTCTCATTTCTTGTGCATTTGACCGGTTGTCCATACAACTACCTTGCAGAACTCGAATTTTCATGTCCAGAGAACATGAACAAACAGGCTATTACGTTATACAGATATGGTTAAAACAGGTCGGGGAGGGATATCCGCTGAAATCCGGATGTCAGATCGTTGGGGACAGTATACCATACAAGAGTTTGCGTTCATTGAAAGGATCCCGCATTCCAGCAAATCATAATTCAACTCTGGACAAGGCGTCATGCCAATCGTTAACACAGTATATGGGAAATTAAGGAAATCTGCAAGTGGAAAGTGAACTATTTTATTCAATCCGGCGCTGTCCCCCCAGCCCGCGCTCACTCGTAGCGTAGCGCATCGATAGGATGGAGACCGGCAGCCCCCCAATCTCGCGCCCACCCCAGCCCGCGCTCACTCGTAGCGCAGCGCATCGATGGGATGGAGACCGGCAGCCCCCCAATCTCGCGCCCACCCCAGCCCGCGCTCACTCGTAGCGCAGCGCATCGATGGGATGGAGACCGGCAGCCTTGCGCGCGGGATAAAAGCCGAAAAAGACCCCCACGGCGGCCGAAAAGAGGACTGAAATGAAAACAATCTCCGGGCTGATCACGGTATAGTAGGAAGTGAATTGATTGAGCAGCATGCAGATAATGACCGACAGCAGGATGCCGATCAGGCCGCCGCTCAGGCTCAGCACGACCGCTTCGGAGAGAAACTGGGTGAGAATGTCGCTGCTGCGTGCACCCACCGACATGCGGATGCCGATCTCCCGGGTGCGTTCGGTCACCGAGACCAGCATAATGTTCATAATGCCGATCCCGCCGACGATCAGCGAGACGCCGGCCACCGCCGCGAGCAGCATGGTCATGACCTTCGATGCCGCGGAGGCCGCCTCGGTGATCTCCGCCTGGGTGCGGACGACGAAATCATCCTCTTCGCCCGGCTCGATATGGTGCGCCGTCCGCAGCACCGCCGCCATCTCGGCCTGGGCCTGGGCTACCACGGCGCCCGATTTGGCGCTGGCGTTGATCATGTTGATATTTTGCCCGCCCCGCAGCCGGTAGAGCACCGTCGTGGCCGGCGCGAGAATGACATCATCCTGATCCGCCCCGGCGGCCGACTGGCCTTTGCTGCGCAGCACCCCGATCACGGTGAAGGGGGTGTTGCGGATGCGAACCTTCTGGCCGACCGGATCCTGGTCGCCATAGAGCGCCTCGGCGACGGTATTGCCGAGCAGGCAGACCTTGCGGCGCGAGCGGTCGTCGCGGTCGCTGAAAAAATCGCCCGACTTGATCTGCCAGTTGCGGATGGTGAAATAATCCGGGGTTACCCCGAAGACGGTGGTGCTCCAGTTCTTGCCACCACCGATGATCTGACCTCCCGAGGTGACCACCGGAGAGACCGCGGCGACATACTGGGCGCTCTGGCGGATCTTCTCGACATCGTCGAAGGTGAAGCGGTTGAAACTGCCGGCACCGCGGCTGACTCCGCCCATGCGGCTGGAGGCGGGAAAGGCGATGATCAGGTCCGTCCCGAGCATGTTCATCGTCCGGGCGATCTGGGCCTGCGAGCCCTCGCCGATGGCCACCATGATGATTACCGCGCTGACGCCGATGATGATGCCCAGGGAGGTCAGGAGGCTGCGCATGCGGTTTTTCGTCAGGCTGCGCAGGGCGGTGCGGATCAGATTTCTCAGCTGCAGCATGGGTTACTCCTCCTCCGGGATGGCAGGCGCCAGGCGCAGGGCCTCGAGTTCGCCCGCAGCATCGCGGGGCGCCGTCTGGAGCGCGTCGTGGCGGATGAGGCCGTCCTGCATCTCGACGACGCGATGCGCATGCGCGGCGATGTCCGCCTCATGCGTCACCAGGATGATAGTGATGCCGCGGCGGTTGAGCTCCTGAAAGACCGCCATGACCTCGATGGAGGTCCGGCTGTCGAGGTTGCCGGTCGGCTCGTCGGCGAGGAGGATGGCCGGCTGGTTCACCAGGGCGCGGGCGATGGCGACGCGCTGCTGCTGACCGCCGGAGAGCTGGTTGGGTTCATGATGAATGCGGTCGCCCAGTCCGACCATCTCGAGCGCGTCGAGGGCGGCCTGGCGGGGATCGGGGATGCGATGGTTGCGGTCGTAGAGGAGGGGCAGCTCGACGTTCTCGATAGCCGAGGTACGCGGCAGCAGGTTGAAGCCCTGAAAGACGAAGCCGATATTCTGGTTGCGGATGTCCGCATAGGCATTGCGGCCGAGTTCGCTGATCCGCGTGCCGTTAAGATAGTACTCTCCGGAACTGGGGGCATCGAGGCAGCCGAGGAGATTCATGAGCGTGGATTTGCCCGAGCCGGAGGCGCCCATGATCGCCAGGAATTCGCCCTGGTTGATGACGAGATCGACACCACGCAGGGCGTGCACGGCGATATCGCCGATCTGGTAGGTTTTTTTCAGATGCCGGGTTTCAATGACCGTCTGCATGCCTTTCCTCGCTGTCCGCTTGATCCAGGCGTCCCTCTAGAAGGGCCGTCCGCCCATGCCCGGTCCCATGGCGGGCGTTCTGGTCGTCTGCACCCGGCTCTTGTTTTCGCCGCTCTCCACCAGGCCGCTGATGACCTTCATGCCCTCCTTGATGCGCCGGCCCCGCACGATTTCGGTCGATTTGCCGTCGCTGGCGCCGGTCTGGATCATGGCCATGGAGAGATTGCCCTTCTCATCGAGAAAATAGAGCCGGCCCATGTCTTTGGGCATGGACCCGTTGCGCGTGAATCCGCCGCCGGGCATCCCCGGAGCGCCGTTTTCTTGCGCAAAACCGCCGGACCTGCCGGTTCCGCCGCCTTGACTGCGAGCGCTGCCACCCGCTGCGTTGCCACCTCCCTCATTCCAGCGCATGCGGCCGCGCAGCGAGTCGGGCATGCCGGCGGCGGCCGCCTCGCGGTTTTTACGGATCTGCTGCAGCATGGCCTCGGTGGGCTTGAAATTGAGCGCGGCATTGGGCACCAGCAGCACATCCTGGCGGTCCTGGACGATAAAGTCGAGAGTGGCGGTCATCCCCGGCAGCAGGAGATTATCGACATTATCGGCATCGATGACCACGGTATAGTTGACCACATTCTGCACCGTCTCGGGCTGCAAACGGATCTGCCGGACGCTTCCGGTGAAGGTCTTGTCCGCGTAGGCGGGCACCTGGAACTGCACCGTCTGGCCGTCGCGGATCGAGCCGATATCGCTCTCGTCGACGGCGGCGTGGATCTCCATCTTGGTGAGATTCCCGGCGATGATGAAAAGCACCGGCGCCTGCAGGCTGGCGGCGACCGTCTGTCCCGCCTCGACATTGCGGCTGATCACCGTGCCGTCGATGGGCGAGCGGATCACCGCGAACTTTAAATTGCGCTCGGCGCGGACGAGGTTGGCCTGGGCGGATTTGAGATTGGCAACCTGGGCGGCGTAGTTGACCTTGTAGGGCAGATACTCCGCCTCCGAGATCAGCTTCTTCTCAAAGACCGTCTGATTGCGTTCGAAATCCGCCCGGGCCTGTTCCAACTGGGCGCTGACCTTCTCCAGATTGGCCTGCGCATCGAGCACGGCCGCCTTGAGAAGGACGGTATCCAGCACCGCGAGGAGCTGTCCCTTGTGGACCACCTGATTGAAATCGGTGTAGAGGCGGTCGATGGTCCCACTCACCTGGGTGCCCACCTCAACCTTGCTGACCGGCGCGATGGTCCCGGTGCTGCTGATGGTATTCTGGACATTGCCGCGCGTGATCTCAACGAACTGGTATTCGGTCTTGCCGTTGGTGTGCCGGCGCGACAGGATCGCCGCCAGAGCACCCAGGACCACCAGCAGCGCGATGAGGAGGAGCATTTTTTTCTGCTTCATGGAAATTTCCCATTCAGGAATCCGTTATGGACAGCACCCCGCGGCGGGGCTATTTGGCGGGTGGAGGATTGTCAGGGCCATGTCCGCCGCCCTGACGCCGTTTGGCGCGTTCCTCGAGCATCTTTTTATATTCCACCTTTTGTGCGTCATTTAGCACGGCGAGGATCTTGTCGTCATACTTTTTGCGGAGGGCCTGCATTTTCTCCCGCATGGCCTCATGGTCACCCTGATTCTGCTCCCGGATCGTCTGCATCTCTTTCTGCTGATCGGTAAGAATCGTTTTAATGCTCTTGCTCTGCTCGGCGTTCAGTTTGAGATCCTGTTCGAGCCGCTTGAGCTGTTCATCCACGCTCCAACGCGGCGGTTGCGCCAGCGCAGCCACGGCGGCAAGCAAGAGCACGGCGGATCCAAGCATCAGGCTTGCGGTCCAATGGTTTCTTTTCATACGCTTCCTCTCTTTCTCGAATGGCCGGCCCGCCGGATGCGGGCCGAGTGTCCTCCCCCCCCGTGACATCGAGTATGGTTCGTCAATCAATATAACGCGGCACGGGAAAATATGTTCTTGAGAAAAATCAGGAGGGAGAGGATTAAGCCGATTCTGAAGGGATAGAGGGAGGCGGAAGGTCACCACGCCCTTTCGCCGAGGAGATTCCCGGCGGGGGCGTAGTTGCAGACGATGATCACCTCCCCGTTGCACAGGGCCTGGCCGCACCCGACCTCTTTGGTCGCTTTCCAGACGAGCTGGGTATAATGGCCGAACTCATGATAGTTGGCCTCGTCGATGGTCTGGCCGTTATACTGCCGTTTTTCACTGATCCACGAGTCCACGGCCTCCGCTGCACCGTAATAGCCGGCCGTGCCCATAAAGAGGTTTTCGCCATGCTTCTGCTTCCAGGGCCCGCTTTCGGGACGGTGTTCGAAGCTGCAGCCTGCGGCTGCGAGATGGTCCGCCCACTCCTGCGCGTAGCGGGCGAGATCCTGTGACCAGTTCAGGGGATGGGCGCCCACGGCTGCCCGGGCCTGATTGTGGAGCAGGAGAATCTTTTCCGCTTCCGGGCGGGAAAAAGCCGAGCCGGTCGCGGCAGGCTGTGCGGTCTCGGCCGGTTTTTTGCTCGAGATCCCTTCGCCCGCCGCACCCGCCGCGCTCGCCGCGCCCGCCGCTCGCGCTGCGATGGCCCCGGCCGCCTCCCGGAGCGCCGCAGCAGGAAGCCGGGATTCGCGGAGCATCCATAAGAGCAGGGCCAGCAGGCCGGCTGCCACAATGGCTTTTTTCATGGCAAGCTCCCTGGTTTTATTCACCCGGCAAAGCCCGGATCGACTGCAGGATCGCCCGGGCGATCGACTCACGTTTGGGGGCATCTGCGCCGTCGCCCGGCATGTCGATATTAAGGGCGAAGAAGACGGCGCCGTCCGGCCGTTCGACCCAGCCGACCCACCAGCCCACCTTCTCCTCAACCCGGGCGCTCCAGCCGGTCTTGGCGCGCAGGATCCACTCCCTCCCGGCCGCGTTGATCAGAACATCCTTGACAAGGCGCTGATGCTCGACCTTGAAGGGCAGGGTGTTGCGGTAGAGGCGCTGCAGGAACTCCACCTCCTCGTGGGCCGTGATCTGCAGCGAACCGTCCAGCCAGAAAGTATCGACCGGGCCGCCGATCGCGGCATTGCCATAGCCAATCCGCTGGAGGTATTCGCGCTCGTGTTCCATGCCGATCTCACGCGCGAACTCCTGATAGAGCCAGACTGTCGAGTTGCGCATCGAGGAGCGCAGGGTCTGGTCCTGGTTCCAGGAGGGGATCGCATACTCAGTGCTGTCCCAAGGGAAGATCTGGAACTCGTCGCGCACTACGCCGGCGTCGAGGGCGAAGAGCGCATGGGGGATCTTGAAGGTGGAGGCAGGGACGAAACGCTTGCTTGCCCGCGCCTCGTCAAAGACCCAGTGCGCGTTGGTGCGCTCGTCAATGATGACGATCGTCCCCCGAACCCCGGCATCCGTGAAAAAATGAACCCAGTCGGGGCGCTCCTGCCATACGGTTTGGGCGAAAAGGGCGGTTCCGAGCCCTGAAAAAGCGAACAGCAGCAACATCCTGTGATACATCCCGCCTCCACATTCAAAAGGTTCCATTCCAGCAGGGCAGCCCCGAAATCTGGTGCCCACCTGATGCCGTGCGCAGAGTAGCCCCGAAATCTGGTGCCCACCCGATGCCGTGCGCAGGGTAGCCCCGAAATCTGGTGCCCACCCGATGCCGTGCGCAGGGTAGCCCCGAAATCTGGTGCCCACCTGATGCCGTGCGCAAGGTAGCCCCGAAATCTGGTGCCCACCTGATGCCGTGCGCAGGGTAGCCCCGAAATCTGGTGCCCACCCGATGCCGTGCGCCGCGCACCCCAATCCCTCCGTACTGTTGCCACCCTCCTGAGGGCCGGTGCC
>Ga0116171_10002231_pt1 | contig 18553 bp, 12 predicted proteins | sample AD_JPNHW2_MetaG_FD_89798 | JGI IMG/M metagenome (GOLD analysis project Ga0116171, IMG submission 89798) | Active sludge microbial communities of municipal wastewater-treating anaerobic digesters from Japan - AD_JPNHW2_MetaG | ecosystem: Engineered > Bioreactor > Anaerobic > Digestate | place... | reverse complement strand
TTCGATGCCAATGGCGCGGGGGATGGTCGGGTGGTGACCCAGCCGGTGGACCCCAAACCCTCGAGGGTGCCCGTGGACCCGGTGGCGCAATACGACCACGGGGACGGCCTGGCGGTGGTCGGGGGGTATGTGTACCGGGCGGGGGCGATTGCGGGTCTGAAAGGGCGTTATGTTTTTGGAGATTTCACTCGGAGGTTCGATGTTCCATCCGGACGGCTCTTTTATCTGGACTCGCCGGGTGACCAGATCCGGGAGTTGAGAATCGGCCAGCCGGATCGTCCCCTGGGGTATTTCGTGAAAGGGTTCGGGCAGGACCGTCGCGGGAATATCTATCTGTGTGCCAGTACCGCGTTGGGGCCCTATGGAACACAGGGAAAGGTTTTCAAGATCGTGGCGGTCAAAAAATCGCCCCTGTGGTGGATTTATTGAGGGGAGGGATATCGGGTGAGGGAAGGAGAGGAGGGAAAAATCCCAGACGGTGGAGGCCGTCTGGGACTTTTCTTTCCGCCAGATGTCGGTTTCCCATGTCCGGTATCCGGAAAAAAACGGGGAGAGGGATGCGTTACGGCTTCGGTTTCAGGATCACATAGGTGGGCAGGCCGATGCACTGGAAGTGTTCCAGGGCTTCTTTGACCCCGGGGATTTGCTCGTTTTCAGCCTGGAACTTGACTCGGATAAAATCCTTTTCCAGGCGCGCCCGTACGGCCGGATCGCGGAAGGTGCTGGCGTCCATGGCCGAACAGTTCTTGCACCAGGTGGCCCAGAAGTCTATGAAGACCGGCTTGTTTTCCTGCCGGGCTTGGGCCAGAGCGGGGGCCAGGGCTGTAAACCAACCTTCTGCATTGGCCGTTTGCGGGGTGGCCGCCTGAGCGGTCTGGGACGCCTGGACAGATTTCCACAGACCGACTCCGCCCAGATGTCCGTAATAGACGGCAAAGCCCAGAATTAAAACTCCGAAAGCCTGCTTGACCCGGTTCATCCAGTTACCGGGTTTGGGCAGAAGCGAAAGGCCCGCCCCGGCGAAGGGCCAGGGGAGCGCCATGCCCAGACCGAGGAGGAAGGGGAGGGCCAGACCACCGGGGTTCCCGGCGGCGTAGGTTTTGCTGGCCGAGACCACCACGGCGATGACGACGGGCGCCACGCAGGCGCCTGCCAACAGGGCGGAGATGCACCCCATGAAAAAGACGGTGAAGAAACCGACCTGGGTTCCATTCCCCCCCGCGGTTCCTTTCCGGAATCGGGTGAAATCTATGGAGAAGACGTCAAACATCGCCAGGCTGAGGAAGACAAAGAGAGCCGCAATGGCGAGATTGAACCACGGGGAACTGTTCAGGGCGCCGAACCGGGCGCCTGTCAGGGCCGCCGCCAGGCCCAGCACGCCATAGGTGAGCGCCATGCCGGCGCCGTAAGCGCCCCCGAGGGCAAATCCCCGTTCCCGCGAACTGGCCCGCGCGCCAGCGCCGATGATGGCCAGGTTGATCGGGATCATCGGCAGAACGCAGGGGGTGAGGTTGAGCGCCAGCCCGCCGATCAGGATCAGGCCGATCAAGGCCCAGAAGCCGGCATTTTCGAGACGGGAAGTCAGGGTCTCGGGAGCGGCCCCGTCGGTTTTCAGGGAACGGTCGAGGAATTCGAGAAACGCTTCGCTTTTCTGGTACCCTTCGGTCTTGCCGATGATCGAAAAGTTCTGGATCTCTTTCTGCCACGCGTCTCCGGGGGAAGGGAGAGCCGTTATCGTCGGGTCTGCATCCTGCTTCGGCTGAAGGGAGACAGAGGACGTCTTGGGACTGGCATCGGGGGGAGCGGCGGTTGGCAAGGTTGAAGTTGTGGCCGAGAGGGGAAGGTCCAGTTTGCTGGTCGTGGGTCGGTAACAGAGGTTTTTGTTGCACCCCTGATGGGAGATGGAGAGAGCCAGGGACTTGAGCGTAGGAGGCGCTTCAACGTCGTAGAGCAGGGTGACGTTCTGTTCATAAACCTGGACTTCCTGCTGGGTGATCGGATCGAGTTTCTTGTGGGCGGGGGGGGCGGGTTGCGGTTGTAGCCGGGCCGGGCCGGTGGTTTCCACCCGGAGGGAATCGTTATAAAGGTAGTGTTCCTGTGGGACCGTGAAGGTCACCTTCAGAAGCAGGCCTCCCGCCGTCTGGTGTTCGAGGGTCGCGCTGGTGGTGAAGGGATCGGTTGGTACAGAAGAATCGGAGAAGGGGTTGGATGCTTCGTTGAAGAAGCTGCTTTGCGCATGCAGGAAGGGAGAGAGAAGCGACAGAATGGCGAGTGTAAGGAGAGCGATGAGGCGCGTAGCCGTTTTTTGCATGGAAAGTTGACTCATGGAAAGTTGACTCCTTGTGAAGAAGCGAAGAGAAGGGTATTTCTCCCACCCTCGGGTGTTCATACCTGAAACAGTTGTAAGCACGATTTCAGCCAGTCCGGTCGGTTTTCTGTCAATAGCATTTGAGCCTGAATTTACGAGAGTTAGAAGAAGTATTCGGGTCTGAATGCAGGAGGGATGTGTGGCAAAATGTTTCATCTGATCCAAACGAGACACGGGGTGTGTCATTTTGTCTCGATGGGTCCGGTCTATTGTCCGGCCTGTTCGTCGAGGAAGCGATAGAGGGTGGCTCTGGAAACCCCGAGCAGGTGGGTGGCGGCCAGTTTGTTCCCCCGGGTTTTGGCCAGCGCCTCGCGTACTTCGGCCAGGGTGAGTTTGCGCCGTTTCCCGAGCAGGGGGGTGATGGGCTGGGGAGCACGAGGGGGACGCTGGAGGGGCAGGTGCTCGGGTTCAATGGTGTCGCCCTTGCACTTGACGAGGGCGAACTGAATCCAGTTCTGGAGTTCGCGGATATTGCCCGGCCATTCGTATTCCATCATGAGGTCAAGGGTGTGGGGGGAAATCTGGATACCGGAACGTCCGCGTTCGGCGAGGGCGCGTTCCAGGCAGTGTTCGGCGATGAGGGGGATGTCCATGCGGCGTTCCCGAAGGGGCGGGATCAGAATGGGCACCACACAGAGACGGTAATAGAGGTCTTCACGGAACCGGCCTTCCGCGATTTCCTGGAGGAGGTCTTTGTTGGTGGCGCTGATGACGCGTACGTCCACATGGAGGGTTTTTTCACTGCCGACGCGTTCGAAGGTGCCTTCCTGCAGGACACGCAGGAGTTTGACCTGCATGGCGGGGGAGATGTCGCCGATTTCATCGAGGAAAATGGTGCTGCCGTGGGCGAGTTCGAAGCGTCCTTTCTTGTCGCGGATGGCGCCGGTGAAGGCGCCGCGGACGTGGCCGAAGAGTTCGCTTTCGAGGAGGGTTTCGGGCAGGGCGCCGCAGTTGATGGGGACAAAGAGTCGGTTGGCCCGACCGCTTTCGCGGTGGATGGCGGCGGCAACGAGTTCCTTGCCCGTTCCGCTTTCCCCCTGAACGAGTACCGAGACGTCGGACTTGGCGACATCGCGGATCAGTTCAAAGATTTCGACCATGCGGCTGTCGCGTCCCACGATCCCGGCAAATTGGCCCGGTTCGTTGAGTTTGCGCCGGGTGTCCCAATCCTGAGTCCGGTCTTCCAGGGTGGCGAGGCGCCCCATCAGATGCCCCTGATTGTCGCGCAGGGGATTGATGGTCATGCTGACGCGTCGGGTTTCTCCTTCGCGGGTGGTGACATCGAGGGTTTGTCGGACGACCTTGGGGGGTTCGAGATCCGCGAGGGGTTCCCGGTAGAGGCACAGGGGGCCGCAGAAACCGTTCGGAAAGACGGAATGGCAGTCGCGTCCCAGCACGTCGTTACGTTTGAACCCGGTGAGGGTTTCGGCGGCCTGATTGAAGTAGAAGATTCGGCGTTGCTGGTCGTGGGCCACAATGCCTTCGGAAAGGTTTTCCAGGATAAGATCGGCCTGGCGTTTGGCTTCGGCGAGCGCTTTCAGGTACCCCTGCTGGAGCAGGTCGCGCACGAGGGATTGGATCTGGTCGCGTATCTGAAGCCAGGCGGTTTTCAGAACCGTTGCGTCCGGGTGATGGGCGGGAGGAACGGGCAGGGTCCAGTGGACTCGGGTCGGATTGCCGGGCAGGGTGGGAATCTGGGGCATGGGAGCGCCCAGGGAGACCAGAACGTCAAATTCGTGGGCAAGCAGCGAATCGAGGGGAGCGGTTTTCAGGTCGGAGGTGTCAATTCCGATTTCGGCCATCACGTCACGGGCTAGCGGGTTTGCCAGTTGTTCCGGCGCGCAGGCGCTCGTCAGCAGAAGGGGTTCCTGGGCCAGGGAACGGGCAAAACCGTGGGCCATCTGGCTGAACGCTCCCGGAGTGGAGACGAAAAGGAGTCGGATCGGGGAGGTTTGAGGGGGCATGTAGGATTGGGTTCCATCTCGGGACTGGACTTGATGAACGGTATTAGACAGGAATCGGAAGCGGTTTTCAAGAGCCTTTTCGGTGTTCATCCGGAGGAAATTCCGAGGGCGACTTATAAGGGACAGGGGGGACGAGATGTTGTGTGGAGGATCTATCCGGCAAAAGGATTGGCGGTTTTTTGGCGGGACAGGGAGGAGATTTTGTCGAATTCTGAAATTTTGACAATTTTATGACGATTTTTCTTGACGCCGTCAAATAAAGTGTGCGAGGGTGTCCCTGTGTGGAAACCCGGAGGGTTTCTGCGGCTGTTTCTGTCTCTGTTCCCAGTGTTTGTGTCGGTTCGTGGGTGTTTGTGTCGTTTCAGGCGTTTTCCGATGTTTCTTCGAGATTTGGTTACTCTTCGGTTCGACGTGTCTGTGCGGGAGGGAGTTCTACACGAGTAAGGTTCTTGGATTGCGATTGTACCTGTTCGAGTGATTGCTGATGTTCCCGTTGTCATCCTGTTGAGGAGCCTGACTGTGAAAACCGCAAGGTGTGTGTGGGGGACGTCTCCGAGACGTCAATTCCTTCTGTGTCCCTTGTTCATTATTCCCCTCAGGGTTTGGAATTTCGTTTTTGATTTACTTGTCTGGCTCTCGCGTGCGAGGCGCGGAGGGGAACTTTTGTTGTCGGGTCGCCGTTTCTTGTTCAAAGGCTTGAGGGGGGCGTATGCCGGATTATTTTAAGAGCCCGACTTTCTGGAGTCTTTTCCTGTTTGGCTTGGTGGCCACGGCGGTTTTGACGCCGTGTGTGATCTGGGCGGCAACGCAGCTGGGGGTCATGGACCGGGGCGGGTACCGCCGGGTGGGAGTTCTGTCGCGTCCCCTGCTGGGGGGATTGTCCCTTGCGGTTCCGTTTGTGCTGGTGTGTGTGCTGGGGTATTTCGAGCCGACGAACATGTTTCGGATTGTCCGCTTGAATATTGATCCGTATGCGTTTCTGGTACTGGCGGGAGGGAGTGTGGCGATTGTCGCGCTGGGGGCTTATGACGATGTCCGGGGAACCCGGGTGCGGTACAAACTGGCGGTTCAGATCGGGGTGGGGGTGTTTGTGTCGCTGTCGGGTTTCACGCTGAACCGGATTGAATTGCCGTTCGGGCGGTTGGTCAATCTGGATGGGTTCCTGGGGACGTGTCTGACGGTGTTGTGGATCGTCGGGATCACCAATGCGTTGAACCTGATTGATGGGGTGGATGGGCTGGCGGCGGGGGTGGCCCTGATCGCCTGTTTCGGTTTCGGAGTGATTGCGATGCAGAAAGAGACCACGTTTGTGGTGTTGCTTTCGGCGTTGCTGGGGGGAAGTCTTCTGGCTTTTCTGGCCTATAATTCGTATCCGGCCCGGGTTTTTCTGGGAGACACGGGGAGCATGTTCCTGGGCTTTGTGCTGGCGACGATCGGATTGATGGGCAATTACAAGTCGCAGATTACGACGATCTGGTTTCCGGCGATTCTGGTGTTGGGACTGCCGATTCTGGAGACGGTTCTTTCGATGCTTCGGCGTTTTGTCCAGGGGCGTCCGCTTTTTGCGGCCGATGCGCACCATACGCATCATCGGTTGTTGCGCATGGGGTTGTCGCAGCGCCAGGTGGTGCTGGTGCTGTACGGGGTCTCGTTATTGCTGGCGGGAGCGGGGATTCTCAATCAGGTGATTCCGAAAGGACACTATGCCTGGTGGGTTCCCCATGTGTTATATGGAGCGACCATTGTGGGGGTGATCTGGGGGGCGGGTTATGTGAATCCTCCCGAATCTTTCAAGACTTACTGGCACCTGCGCAATCAGAGTGTGGTGTTGCGGGCGTTGTCGCAATACGCCATTCTGGCCTTGAGCGGTCGGCGCGGCGTGGCGAATGCGACGGATATTTTTCATGCGATTCGAGCGGAACTGGGACTGGATTTCCTTTCGGCCTGGTTTGAGGAAGGACCGGTGCTGATCGGTTCCTGCGGGGCTCATTCTTCGGATGGTTCAGATCTGACGTATCTGGATTCGGTGGAGCGGATTCGGGTCAAGACGGCGAGTGGGCAACATATTATTATTCGATTCCGGATCAACAAAGAGGCCATGGAGCACGAACTGGATGCGATCATGGCGTGCATTGTGCGGATTTTCGAGAATGCGCAGATTTCGTTGAAGAATATTGAGGAAGAAGAGAAGGCGCGCGAGGAAGCGGTCTTGTGGAAAGAGATGCTCGAGGCCGGTACAGGGTGCGGAGGGGGGAAAAAAACGCAATAAGTCTTGCCAGGAGGCTGAGTTTATTCTATTTCTAGTGATGGGGTTCTGTCCCCGCTTTGAGAAAGTTCAGGTTACAGGGGATTGTGCGGGAAAATTTTCCTGTCGGGAGAAGAACCGCTGAGGAGGTCGGGGTACGATGAGGAAGGCGCTTGAAAGAATCTGGAACGGGGCAAGCGGCTCAATGGGCCGGTGGGTTCTCTTGGGGATGGCTGCGCTTTGCATGAGTGCGCTGGGAGGGTGTGCCTCGGCTCCTCCCCCGGCAGTGCCAGTGACGGATCGTTTGCCCAAGACCGTCGTGCCGGAGACGGACGATCTGATCCTGAAACCGGATGATCACATCGAGCTGCGGTTTCTGTATTGGCCGGAACTGAATGTGACGCAGCCGATCCCGAAGGATGGGAAAATCAGTGTGGGCGAAGTGGGGTATATCCAGGCGTCGGGTCTGACGCGTACGGAATTGCAGACGGAACTGGTGGAGAAATACAAGACGATTCTGGTGGATCCGGTGATTGATGTGATCCTGCGTTCGCGTGCGCCGCGTTATATCTATGTGGGAGGCCAGGTCATGCGTCCGGGGGTGGTGACGCTGATGCCGATGCTTTCCGTCGGTTCGGTTTTCCAGAGCAACTCGGGCAATATCCTGCATGGGGAGAAGGTGACGCTGAGCCAGGCCATTTTGACCATGGGCGGATACGACGACGCCACGGCGTGCAAGGAAAATGTGGTGGTGATCCGTTACGTGGAAGGGAAGCGGTACGCGGCGGTTTATGACATGAGTAAGGATCTGTCGGCGGAGATGGCGGAGTCGGTGCTTCTGGAGCCGGACGACATCGTGTATGTTCCGCGCACGCGTATTTCCGAGATCAACATCTGGGTGGATCAGCATATCAATCAATTGTTGCCGAAGCGGTTGTGGGCAACCTATTCGAGCCATCCGGTTTCGGGCGGTATTGGAGAATAGTTTTTCGCTTCCAGAGAAAGGGCGCTTCCCATGCAGGATCCCAAGGCAGTTCGAGCCGTGTATTTCTCTCCAAGGCAGGAGAGTTCGTTGCGGGATATTCTCTATGTGTTGTTCCGCCACAAGTGGAAAATCCTGATCTTTTTTGTGGCGATGTCTGCGACCATGACTTTTCTGGCGCTGACGGCGAAGGATTTCTTTCAGTCCGAGGCCAAGGTGCTTGTCAAGATCGGACGCAATGTGGCCGCCGATCCGAGTGTGACGGGACCGATGCTGAGCGTGTTGACTACGAGCAAAGCGGAGGTCAACTCGGAAATGGCCATTCTGCGGTCGGAATCCATTCTCGAGGATGTGATTGACGGTGTGGATGTGGTCACGGGGATCAGTGGCGACCCGAAGGAGGGCGTTTCGACGAAGCACATTCCGGGTCTGGGCGTGGAGCATATTCAGGAACGCCTCGACGAGGCCGGCAAGGCGGTGGTGGTGGGAGAGGCGACCGGCGGCGAGGGGAAAAAGAAAGCCGCGTGGCAGGTGTTTCTGGGTAAACTGACGCTGGAATCGTGTCTGAAGCGGGTGGGGTTGGCGCCGGACTTGACTGCGCGTGCGTCGGTTCTGGAGCACCTGCGCGAGGGATTCGAGGTTTCGGTGCCGGAAGAGAGCAATGTGATCAACATCCAGTTCAAGACGGTTTCGCCGGCGCTTTCGAAGGAGGTGCTGGACACGCTGCTGAGCATTTATCGGATTCGGCATATTCAGGCGCACAAGTCGCAGGCCGCCGACACGAATTTCTTCGTGGACCGCGTCAAGGAGTCGGAAAAGAAGATGCAGGACGCGGAGAAGGAACTGGAGTCCTTCCGTACGCGGTTCAATATTGTGTCGCTCGAGGAGCAGAAGAAGGCCCTGCTGACGCATATCATGACGTTGCGCAACGAGATGTCGAATGGCAATGCGGAGATGAAGGGCGCGCAGGAGCGGGTGACCTCGCTGGAAAAGTCGCTCGAGGGGCGCCCCGAGTATATCGAGGTTGAGATCGTGGATGGCTTGCCCAATTTCGGCAAGGGCGATATCAAGCAGAAACTGGTGGATCTCAAGGTGGCCGAGGCGGAGGTGGGGCGACGCTATCAGGCAGGGGCGCGCGCGTCGGTTCAGGCCCGCAAAAAGGTCGAGGCGGTCGAGGACTACCTCGAGACGGAACCCGAGAATTATACCAATGTCACCACGGGGGTAAACCGGGCGTACCAGGATATTGACTCGAAGTTGCAGGAGGCCAAGGCGACGCTGGCGGCCTGTCTGGCGAAGGTACAGCCGATCTCCCAGGAACTCGAGGCGCGCGAACGCGAGCTCGACGAGTTGAATAAGCATTCCGTGACGCTCGATCAGCTCGAGCGGACCGTGAAGGTCAACGAGAAAGAGTATCTGGAGTATCGCGGCAGCTACCAGCGTTCGGTGGTGCTGAAAGATCTGGACAAGTTGGAGGTGGGCAATGTCGAGGTGATTCAGAACGCGACGCTGCCTTCGGCGCCGCTTGGGCTGAACCGGGTGCGCCGGGTGATCCTGGGGTTTTTCCTGGGGTTGTTCGGAGGCGTGGCGCTGGCGTTCTTCTGTGAGTTCCTCGACAATACGATCAAGACGAACGAGGATGTGGACAAGCATCTGGGCGTGCCGGTGCTGGCCACGGTGACGCAGGACGAGTACAAGTCGTGTTTGTGATGCCGGGTGGCGGAAACGATGGATGGGGCGGTTGAGGAGGCGGGACGATGTATCTGAACTATTACGGGATGCACAAGGAACCGTTTCATGTGACGCCGGATCCGTCGTTTCTCTATTTCAGCCCCAGTCACAAGGAAGCGCTGGCGGGGATTATCTATGCCGTCCAGAAGCGCAAGGGGTTCGTTGCCGTGACGGGCGAAGTCGGGTCCGGCAAGACGACGGTGATCCGGTCGTTTCTGGAAAGTGTCAAAAGCGAGCAGTATAAGATCGTCTATGTGTTCTATCCCAATCTGACGCTTCTGGATTTTTTCCACACGATTTTTCAGGAATTGGAGATCGCGTGTGAAAGTTCGGATGTGTCGGAGTGTGTGCGGGTTTTGCAGGCCTACCTGATCGAGGTGTACCGGCAGGGGGGGACGGTGGTGCTGGTGATTGACGAGGCGCAGAGCATTTCGGTCGAGACGCTCGAGAACCTGCGGCTGTTGTCGAACCTGGAGACGAACGAGGACAAGCTGCTTCAGATGGTCTTGGTCGGACAACCGGAGTTGGATGAGAAACTGGCGCTGAACGAATTGCGGCAGTTGCGCCAGCGGATCGTGATTCGGGCGCGGATCGAGGCCTTGACCGCCGAGGAGTGTGTCGAGTACATGCGCCACCGTCTGGCGCTGGCTTCGCGGGTTCCGCAGGATATTTTCACGCTGCCGGCGCTCAAGATGATTGCGAAGCGGGCCCAGGGAAATCCGCGCATCCTGAATGTGTTGTGCGACAACGCGCTTCTGGCGGGGTACAGCCGTCAGGAGCCGGTCATTACTCCCGAGGTGGTTCACGAGGTGCTGGCGGACTATGACGGGCGGGCTTTTCGTGGTCCGAAGCGGAAAACGGGGATGACGTCGGGAGTCCGAAATCTGTTCCGGCAATGGACTCGGCGGCGATCGGAACGGCGGCGGTCGGTGGGGGATCCGGACACCGACTTGAGCGACTGGGGAACGGGTTCTGTGGATTATCTGGCGTACAGCCGGCGTCAGGAGATGGCGCTGACGGCCATTACAGGGTCTTTGCGGGCGCTTCCGGTGTCGCCCGTTGAAAGAGTGGAAGGGATGGATTCTCATGGCGCGAATATTTGATGCGTTGGAACAGGCCCGGCGGGAACAGGTCCGGGGGAATGTAACCCCGGCGGTCTCGGATGTTGCGGGGGGAGGGGGCGATTCCTGGATATCGGTCCCCCGGCCCGGGGGCGGAAAAGACGCCGGTTACAGTCCGGCCATCGAGCGCGCCATGGTGGGATTGTACCAGCGGATCTATACCGAATTCGGGGAATCGAGCGGCAAGACGGTCGAGTTCATCGGGGCGCACCGCGGCGAGGGAACGTCGGTTCTGATCCGGCAGTTTGCCCTGGTGGTGTCGTCCAAGATGTGCAAGAAGGTGCTTCTGCTCGATGGGGATTAGGAACGACCGGTTCTGCTTCAGAGTTTCGGGTTACAGAGCGCCCGCGGGTGGCAGGAGGTCGTGGAGGGGAAGACGACGCTGGCCGATCCGACGGTGGTGTGCCGGGTGGGCGAGTCCGATCTGTATGTGGCGGAGCTGAAGCGCGATTTTGCGCAGCCGGTTTTCACGTTGCCGGGAATCCATGATTTCATGGCGGCCGCGAAGGAATCGTACGATCTGGTCTTGTTGCGCGTGCCCCCGGCGGGGGTGTCGTCCGACGGGTTCGGCTTTTCGGACAAGGTGGATGGGGTGGTCATTCTGGTGGAGGCGGAGAAGACGCGCTGGCAGGTGGCCGACAACACGCGCATGCGGATTCTGGAGCAGGGGGGCAAGGTGCTGGGGGTGGTGCTGAACAACCGTCGCCATATCATTCCGAAGTGTGTGTACAAGAGGATCTAGACGTTGTCCTTCCCATGGTTCAAGGCGGTTCGTTCCCATCTGGATACGGTGATGCCGGTGGATTCCCTGCGCAGGCGTTTTGCGCAGGGGGCTTTCTGGTCCATTGTGGGGGCGTTGATCACGCATGGGTTGAATCTGGTGAGTGGGGTTCTGCGCGGGCGCTGGCTGGGGGTTTATTCTTTTGGTTCGTTTGGGTATGTGACCAGTACGATCGCAATGCTGGGGGTCTTTGCGGGGATGGGGTTGGGTTTGACGGTCACGAAGTATGTGGCCGAGTACCGTAAGCAGGACCCGGCCCGGGCGGGGCGGATTGTTGCGCTGGTTTTGCGGGTGACGTTGATTTCGGCGGGGCTGATCTCGATTGTTTCCGCGCTTGGGATGCCTTATTTTCCGGATAAGGATCTGCAGCAGTATTATTACGAATCCCGCTGGGGGTGTCTGCTTCTGTTCGCCAATGTGTTGCTTGGGGTTCAGACGGGCGTTCTGGCGGGTCTGGAGGCGTTTCGGACGATTGCCCTGATCAATGCGATCCAGGCGGTTTCCAATTTTGTGTTCGGCCTGGGTTGTATGTATCTCTGGGGTCTGGATAGCAAGTTCGGGGGATTGTGTGGCGCGGTGGCGGGCATGGGAGTGGGGTCGCTTGCGGCCTGGGCGATCAGTCAGCATTACGTCCACCGGGAATTCGAGAAACAGGGGATTCATCTGGCGTGGGCCGGTGCGTGGCAGGAACTTCCGCACATCTGGCGATTTACGTTGTCCGCCTTTGTGAGTACGATGTTGTTTGCTCCGGTTCCCTTTATCCACAACCCCCTGATGCTGAAACAGCCGGGTGGGGGGGGGAATGCACAATTGGGGCTCTTTACGGCGACCCGACAGTGGCATACCGCGATTCTGATGCTGCCGGGGATGATCTCGCAGACCACGCTGCCGATGTTGACCAATCTGTGGGCGCAACGGGAGTATGGAAAGTACCGTAAATTGTTCTGGGCCAATACCGGGCTTTTTGGCGGGTTGGCGCTTGTCATGGCCGTTCCGATCGCGCTGCTGTCCCCGTTTCTGATGAAACTCTACGACAGCAAACATGCGACTCAGGGGATTGATTTCGCGAGCGGGTGGCCGGTCCTGGTGTGGGTGTGCGTGTATTCGGTCCTGTGGGCCGTGAACATGTCGCCGGGGCAGGCGGTCTGGTCGCTGGGCATGAAGCGGGCCGCGAACTTTTTTGCTTTGTTACGGTCGGTTATTCTGCTGGGTGTTTATTGGTACTTTTTGCATGATCCAAATGGACTGTTGAAGGACGTGGGTTACACGGGGGGCGGGGCGATGAGTCTGGCGTTGGCCTATACGATCATGTATGTTTTACAGACCCTCTACATGATTCCTTTTATTCTGATCTCGGTTCGGCGGAAGATGAACCGGGCGGTGGCGGGGCAACCGGGCGAGAACGTGGCGGTGGTGGAACCGGATGGAGAGGTTTAAGGGACAGATCGGGCCGTTTGGGGGCGATTCGAAGATTTTCCGTTGAGGAATGGATGATGGCACAGAGCGATACAGTTCTGCGGGAAGGTTCCGGCGGAGGTTCTGAAAAGGACGGACTGTCCGAAACGGTTTTGGCTGAAGAACGGGGTGTGCCGACCCTGAGCCGCAATTACCTGCCCGAAGGGCTGCGCTGGGCCTGTATTTTTCTGGCCCTGGGGCTGTTTGTCGGATTCGTGAACGAGTGTTACCGCATGTCGTACATCCAGCGGGCGACGATCGTTATCGAGGGGGTTCGGCAGTTTTACGCACCGGAGGATGTGGCGAAGTACACGGTGGTGGTCAAGTCCATGGGGTACGCGACCTATGCTTTGATCTGCGCGGCGGCGCTGGCTGCGATCCGGAGTGGATGTCCCCGTTTTCTTCCCGTCAGTTACATGTATCTGTATGCGGGGATGTGGCTCTGTTCCATTTATCTGGTTCTGGGGCTGACGACGCATCCCATTCAGGTCTTCAATCGTTGTTCCCGTTTTTTCAGTTGGGTGGCGCCGGGAACGCTGATCTCGATGGGGCTTTTCTTCCTGTCGGCGAATCCCTATGCCTGGCCGGTGATTCGAAAGATGCTGTATCGCTTCACGGTTTTCGTCTGTGTGGCCTGGTTTTTCTTTGCCGTGCAGATGGAAAACGGTTCGCGCGTTCAGGCGTATCGCTGGGTGTTTTCCCCCGGTCTTGCCTTGGAATTGCTGGCGCTTCTGTCGCTGGTGGCCTGGCGTGAACCGGGGACGAAGTGGTATTACCAGGTGGCGCGCTACGTTCCAATGGCGTTGTTGGGGCTGACGGCTGTTTTCCTGCAGGCGCGTCTGGTGGTGGTGATTTTCCTGACGCTGGTGGTGGTTTATGCGATCGTGCAGCGGCGCAGTATCGGAATCGGGAAGGAAAAACCGGACGAAGGTTTGTCTTTCAACGCCGTGCTGCTTCTGGCTGTGGTTTTCTTTTTTCTTTTCGGGTATATTGCCATCAGTGAGAATTCGGTTATCGAGGGTTCTGCCGAGGGGTTGTGGGAACGGAAGTTCGTGGACACTCGAACGAACCAGATCAAGCCGTTCTTCGAAAAACTGACGCCCTCGATTGTGCTGTTTGGCGCGGGGTATCCCTGTGAGGGGGAGTACAGCAGCAGCGGGAGCAAGGGGATGGACTGCGGCTACCTGAATGTCCTGTATGTTTCGGGGCTGCCGATGCTGACTCTGTTTATCGCGATGTTGGTCTCGCCGGTCCTGCGTTGCCTGCGGTTGCCGCTCAACCGTGAAGATGCGGTCGTGGTGGTGACGTCCTTTGCCTATGTGCTCCGTCTGATGTCATCCACGCTGCCGCTTTTGTCGGTCGAGTTTGTGCTGGCCCTGTTGTTGTTGGGACGAACCGCCTTTATTCTGCACGCCGCCAAAGAGGAAGAAGCGCGGCAGGTGGAAGAGGTGCGGCAGCAGTATCTGGCCCGCGCGCGGATAAAAGAGGAGACTCCCTGATCCAATTCAGGGACAGCCCAGGTCGGCGGGATGGAGAAAACGGAGAAATCGGGGACGGGCCGGTGAGAGTGCTTTGGTTTACGACGATTCCGATGCCCGCCGTGGACCAGCGGCTGGGGCTGGGGCTGGTGGGCTCCGGCGGCTGGATGTCCCAGCTTCTCGAAGAACTGAAAGCGCGCGGGCAGGTGAGGCTGGCGGTTGCGACGGCGGCGAATGGGTTGCCCGATCTGGAGTTCGAGTCGGATGGGGTCACATATTTCACCCTCCACGAGGGTTCGCCGCTCCGTCCGTTACACCGGGAAGAGGAATTGCGCAAGTGCGCCGCCCTGGTTGAACGGTGGCGGCCCGACCTGATTCACGTGCATGGACTGGAGCGCTTTTTCGGCCTGCTGGAGTCGCGGCGTCTGGTGACGGCGCCGGTTGTGATCTCGATTCAAGGGATACTGGCCGAGGTGTTCCGGAATCTGTTCGGACGGCTTTCGTTCTGGGACGTGGCGCGCATGGAACGCTTGCGGGATATCGTTCGCGGCCGTGGATGGGGATGGACTTGGTGGCGGTACCGGCAGATGGCGCTACGCGAGACGGAGATCGTCCGCGGGGCGCGTGTTTTTATGGGACGGACGGAATTCGATCGCCGTTTTCTGCTGGGTTTGAATCCGGCTGCGCGGTATTATCATGTGGACGAGCTGCTGCGACGGCCGTTCCATGACGTCCGGTGGAATCTGGAGACCTGCGAACGGTATCGGATTCTGTTTGCCAACGCCAGTCACCCCCACCGCGATATTGACACGGCACTGGAAGCGGTGGCCCTGTTGAAGGGGTGGTTTCCGGATGTTCGCCTCTGTCTGCCCGGCGCAATCGAGGAAACGGGGGGGTATGGAAAGCACCTGAGCCGCCGAATTTCCCGGCTGAGGTTGCAGGGACAGGTTGAGTTTCTGGGTTTTCTGAGTGCGGAACGGATGGCGGCTGAGTTGACTCGCGCCCATGTTTTTGCCACGTCGTCCCGGGTCGAGAACAGTTCGAACAGTCTGTGCGAGGCGATGCGGGTCGGGGTCCCCTGTGTGGCCAGCCGGGTGGGAGGTCTGCCGAGTCTGGCGGAAGAGGGACGAAGCGCTCTTTTCTTTCCTCCGACGGATGCCGGGGCGATGGCGGAGCGGATTGCGCGGATTTTCCGGGAGAATGATCTGGCTTGTTCTCTGGGCGATGCGGCGCGCGAACGCGCGGTCGAGCGACACGACCCGGACCGCGTGGTGGCGCAGCTGATGACGGCTTACGAAGAGATTCTCTCACCGGCGAAGAAGGGGTTGGAACCGAAGGGGTGAAATATGGGGGACAGAGAAACATTCGTGGAATGGCCGATACGATGGGTCCGCTACTCCGAACGTCTGCGGGTGTGGGTGCATACGCTGCTGAACCGGCGGCGGGCGGCCTGGTGGCGGATTGAACTGGGAGCGGGGTGCCGATTCTGGGGACGGACGCTGTTTCGACGTGCCCCGGGCAGTTCGATTGGGGTGGGGGAAAACTGTCAGTTCCGTTCGACGGTCTGGTCGAATCCTCTCGGAGTCACTGGGCCCTGTATCCTGAACACGGTTCGGGAAAATGCGCGGATTCGGATTGGCAACCGCGTGGGGATGAGCGGGACGGTGGTGTGTGCGGCGGAGAGTGTGGAGATCGGGGACGATGTGTTTTGTGGGGCGAATGTCAAGATCATGGACACGGATTTTCATGGGGTCCGGTTTGAGGACCGGTGCAGCGGCGGCGTTTCCGCGCCGGTTCGGATTGAGGAAAAAGTCTGGCTGGGGGTGGATGTCCTCGTTTTGAAAGGGGTGACGATTGGAGCGGGGACGGTTGTGGCTGCTCGCAGTGTGGTGACGCGGTCGCTGCCGGCGGGTGTGATTGCGGCGGGTCAACCGGCCAGGGTGTTGAAGGAGATTCCCCGCCGTGCCGACTGAGAAAGCCAGAGTGACGGGCGCGTGTCGCCATGTGGTGATTGTCGGGGAACGGTTCACGTTTCCGCAGGGGATGGCGAACACGAAGCGGGTCCGGCTGCTTGCGCGGGGGCTTCGGGAGAATGGGGTCGAGACGTCGGTCCTGGTGATCCGGGCGCTGGACCGGTGGGACCAGCCCTTGAATACGGAGCGTGAGGGGGTGGACCGGGGTGTCCCCTATGAGTATTCAACGGGGATCCCGATTCGATCCCGGTCATTCTGGGGACGCCGTTTTCAGGATATTCGGGGTTTCATTCAGGCGGTCTGGCGGTTGTGGCAGTTGCGCCGCGCGGGACGTCTGGACGCGGTGTTTCTCTATACGCTCGATTATGCGACCGTTCGGTGGTTTTCATTCTGGTGCCGGATTCTGGGTGTCCCTGTCATTCTGGAAGTGTGCGAGTGGCCGTTGGATGTGGTGTCTGTTCATGGCGGTGACCTCGATAAATCCAGACATTTCTGCATGGACGCCTGGAAATGGGTGACGGGCGTTGTCCTGATTTCGGAGGCGTTGGAGGAGAAAATCCGCGAAGGGACTCGGAATATAGGGCGAGTACTCCCCCTGTGTCGGATTCCCATTCTGGTGGATCCCGCCGAGTATGAAGGTGCGCGTGCGGAAACGAACGAATGTGTCCTCCTGTGTAGCGGCGCCCTGGCGTATCGGAATATTACGCGAATGATCGTGCGCGCTTGCGGGATCTTGCGGGGGCGGGGACTTTCGTTTAAGGTCCGGTTCACCGGCCGGGCGAGCGAATCGGAACGGGCCGTCCTGTTCGAAGCCGCCGATTCCGAAGGGATTACGGATCGGGTGGAATACGTGGGTTTTGTGAGCGACGAAGAAGTGGCGCGGCTTTATCGCCAGGCTACTCTGTTACTGGCGCCCCTGCCGGACGATCCCCAGTCGGTGACGCGGTTTCCCACGAAGCTGGGAGAGTATCTGGCGTCAGGCCGCCCGGTGGTGACGACAACAATTGGAGAACCGGGGCGGTACCTGCAGGATGGTGTCACGGCGTTTCTGATTCGGGAGGGGTCTGCGGAAGCGTTGGCGGACAAGATCGGCGAGGCCGTGTCGGACCCGGCGCGGGCCGAGGCGGTGGGGCTGGCCGGTCAGGTCCTGGCGCGGACGGAATTCCATTACGTCGTTCAGGGAAAGCGTCTGGCCGCTTTCTTTCAGGAAGTGACTGCCGGTAGAGGAGCCCTTGAATAAAAGGGACAGAAAACTGGATGGGTTGAGAGTCTTGTATGCGCATCGTATTGGCAACATCCCGGTTTACGGACAGCGGCGGCGGAGTCGCCGTCTATGCGCGGGAATTCTGCAGCCTTCTGAGTGAACGAGGAAATGAAATACTGGTGATCTCGACCGAGCCGGATCTGGCGGAGGAGTGGATTTTCGGGGACAGAGAAATTCGTGCGGTGTCTTTCCCCGTCTCAGGAGACAGAAAAACGCAGTGTGAGACCGCGCGGCGGATGTTTGAGCGGATTGTGGCGTTCGATCCGGATGTTCTGGTAAGCAGCGATCACAGTTGGCTCGTGTCGTTTTTTCCCTGTTTTGCGCGGCGGCGTGTGCGTATTTCGATCTGCCATTCGTCGTGTGCCCGTCCGATTGTGCTGCCGGCGGTTGCGCGTCCTGAGGCGACGGATTGGATCGTGACGCTCTCGGAAGCGGGCGCGGGGTGGGTTGTGCGGCACACGCAGGCGCGGCAGGATCAGGTGGTGGCGATTTATAACCCCGTCCCGGAGGCGGGTGCGCCAAGTCGGGACGCCATTCTGAGGCGGGCCGCCGAACGTCCGCTGCGCCTTGTTTTTCCAGGCGGAAGCAATGGAAACAAGGGCGCCGATGTTATGTTGCGGTTGGCCGCTGCGATTCAGAAATCGGATATGGATTGTGAACTGGTCTGGATGGGGCGGGATCTGATCCAGCGGTATATCCCGCCGGAGAGTCGGAACTGGATTCGGTTGACCGGGCTGGTGTCGCACGAAGAGGCGGAGGCGCAGATCGCCCGGGCGCATTGCCTGTTTCTTCCGTCGCGCGGGGAAGGATGTCCGATGACACTTCTGGAAGCGTTGCGGTCGGGGTGCATCCCGTTTGTGTCGGACCGTCCCTCGGCGATGCGGGAACTGGTACGCGATGGAGAATCGGGCTTTGTCTTACCCGTCCCCGAATTCTCGAACCTTGTCGGAAAATTGTCGGATTTGGCCCGGTCCGTTGAACTGCGCCAGCGTCTGATGTTGGGGGCATGCTGCGTTTACGAAAACAAACTGGGGCCGGAGCGCTGGGTTCACGATATGATGCCTCTCCTGGAGAGGGGGCGTTCCGGGCGGATGGCGGGACCGGAACGGGATGTTTTTGATGCATCGTGTCTATCTTTGTGGCATCGTCGAAAGGGAACCTGGATGGCTCCCTCACTGGAGTTTCTGAAAG